>Ga0209555_10000251_pt1 | contig 46592 bp, 16 predicted proteins | sample SaaInl85LU_5_DNA_FD_184643 | JGI IMG/M metagenome (GOLD analysis project Ga0209555, IMG submission 184643) | Marine microbial communities from expanding oxygen minimum zones in the Saanich Inlet - ESP_85LU_5_DNA (SPAdes) (version 2) | ecosystem: Environmental > Aquatic > Marine > Intertidal...
AGCAAAACAAGGATCTTGAGTTAGCTGCTAAAGAAAATGAAAAGTTAGTTGTTGATTTAAAAAAAGCTTTAAAAGAAACTGAATCAGCAAAAAAAACTGCTGAGGATAGTATGGATAAAGCTTTACAGGATCTAGAGGTTATTCAAAAGAAAAGTCAATTTGAACTTATAAATATTATTGTCAGAGTTGCATTATGGGTTATAGGTGGTGTTGGTATACTTACAACCTTAATGTATGCAGTAGCTTTAATGAGTGATGTAGATACTCAAATAATAGGTAGTACCTGGTCTAACATGTTTGGTATACTCTTAACTAATGCTTTCTCTATTGTAGGGACCATTATGGGTGTAAAGTATGCCACAGATAATACAAAGGAATAATGAAAAAGTATTTTAAGAATTTACAGACACTACTTATTGTAGTTCTGGTTGTTGTTATATTGTTAATGAGAAATTGTTCTGGTGAGTCAGCACCTGTTGAACCTGTTATTATAACAAACGTTGAAGTCAAGTATGACACCATCACCAAATACGTACCTGAATACGTACCTAAGCTTATCACAAAAGTGGAGTATGTACATGACACAGTAGTTAGAGCACAACCTATTGATACAGTAGCAATACTCAAGAACTACTTTGCTACATATGTATATGAAGATCGTCAAGAGTTGGATAGTTTAAACATAACAATCAAAGACTCGGTAACTCAAAACAAAATTATATCAAGGTCTATAGCTTATGATCTTATATATCCTACCACTACTATCACAAAAGAAATTTACTTAAACAATAGAGAGTTTTATTATGGTCTAAACCTCAATGGTAAATCAGATCAACTAAACTACTTAGGTGGAAGTCTTTTATACAGAACTAAAAACAAACAGATATACAGTGTTGGTTTGGGTGTTAATCAAAACATGGAGCCTGTTATATCAGCCGGCTTATACTGGAAGATAGGTAAATAAAAATAGGGAGCATTACACTCCCTATTCTTTTTAGTCAATATAGAAATCTCTTTCTTGATCAAAGTTTTTAACTCTTTGTATTGTGTAAAGGAATGGTAGTATGTCAGCCCACTCTTTAGACAATTTAAGATTTCCTTTTTTATCTTTACCTCTTTGATAAACAAAATTACCATTGGCTTTAAAATCTTCTTCAGATTGATATAACCATGCCGCACCTGTACCAACTGTTGATAAAACAGCTTCAGCAAAGTTACCAACAACACCTGCTGATGCTATTGGATTTTTAATAAGCTGCCACGCTTGTGGATAACCTACAATTGGCCAAAAAGCAACAAGTTCTTTAAATGCTCTATCTGCATTGTACTTGGTAATATTCTTTAATCTTTTAGTCCAGTAGCCGTCATCATCATCTGATTCAAGTATACTACCCAATAAATCTGTAAAAGAATAAACCAATAATACTAAACCTATTTCACCTAAAGTTTGATATGTGTTTGCTATTTGTTCTTTAACTCTTTTATCAATATGTCCGTAGTTAATTCCGGTCTCATTGTTATATTCTTTCATTAACTGTTCTTTATAGCTATCTTGAATACTACCAATATCTTGAATATTCTTAAATGCATATGCCATAAATTTAGCCCATGATCTATAACGTCCTTCAGTCCAACCTAAATTTTCATCATAGTACTCTTTTCTAAATCTATTTTTTACAGATGGGACAACCCATTTTTTAAACTGAACTGCTAATTTTCCAACAAAGTGAGATTGCATTACCATTCTATCAGCTCGTGCATAACTACCATGAACTCTTTTATTAACTTCTCTGATGTTATTTCTCAGTTGATATCTATGTTTCTCATCCCATACAACTTCATTACCATCTCTATCAAATATTTTATATTTAGGATCTATAACTATACTTTGAGTATCATGATCAAATGTTGAAGCTTCATATAAACTTTTACTATTACCTCCAGGATCCACAGCAGTATATGAATCAACCATTGCCATACCTTGTTTTGTTTGAACATTATATTCAAATGAATCATTTAAAAGATAAAACCATTCTGCAGTTTTAGCAGCATAGCTTTGACCTTCTTCTATAGCACCTGTTTCACGGACTTCTACTTTAGTGTCCATCATTCTCAAATAGTCAACCCAACCTTCCCACTTGGTCATAGGTTTCTTAGGATCATATACACCTTTTTTACCATCAAGAATATAACCTGTTCTTTTTATTTGTTTTAAAACAACCTGCTCTCTATTAAAAGCAGCAGTCATTCTTGCATATGCTTTTCTATCGTAATACTTGCCACCTAATAATTCTATTGTATTATTTAATCTACCTATTACTAAATTATTAATGTTACCCAACGGGTTAGTTGCAACGTATGCAAAAGAAGAGTAACCTAGTAAACCATTGGTCATTTTCTCTAAAGCACCTTTGGTGATGTTTTCATTATCATAGTAAACCATACTGGCCCACTTTTTAATTCTTTTCTTTATTCTTTTTTCTACATCATTTTCTTTTTTACCTACAGGTGTAAGAACATTTCTTAGTTTACCAATTCCTTTACTTACTCTTTCATTGGCTGCCTTTTCTGCAAGTACGCTTCTTTTATCTGAAACTTTAATAAAAGAAGTCACAATATCTTCTATGCTAGACATAACTTCAAAGTTTTCAGCCATAGAATTAAACTTAAGTAGACTTGAACCTAGATCAGTACTTAATGTATCTTTGGTTGCTTTATTTTCAACTCTTGATAGTTGAGCACGTAGCTTACCCTGTTCTTCTTCAAAATCTTTTAAAGATAATTTACCGTCTTTTCTAAGTTTATTATTTATTTCTATTTTTTCTTCTAGATCTTTAATATCTTTTTCAGATGCTAATGAACCTGTAAAATAAATAGGTAATGAATTTACCATTTCATCTTTTTCATTGGTAACAACTCTTCTAAAAGTACCTGTTTCACTGAAAAAGTTGTTTGTCTTCTTTTTCATTCCAGCAAACATCTTTATGAATACCGGACCTTCTGATTTAAGTTTTTTACCAATTGCACGTTTTATTGTTGGTATTCTACCTTGCATTTGCTCAACCATATTAGGCGGAAGCTTGCCAACCAGTTCATCCATTGTTTCTACATAAAACTGATAGAACTCTTTACGTGCCATAGCTAAAGCATCATTTGCTGCTGGATTCATTATAGCAAAATACTTATCATTAAGCATGCTTACTTTTTTTCCATTAACAGTTGCATTATCTTTAGCTATTCTGTATTTATTGTTAGGAACCCAAATGCTAGCTGGACTTACAACACCTGTAGCCTCACCATTTATCTTTTGAGCAAAGAAAGTTTCTTTATATTCTCCATGGTTATTTCTAAAAGATCTCCATGCTTTATTTGAAACAGTTCTTTTTTTAGACCAAAAAACAGCACCAGACTCAGTGACTGTTGGTGTTTCATACTTTGATCTTAACTCTTTGAATGCATCTGAGTATCTATGATAATTACCATCAATTATATTATTATTTTCATCTACTTGCTCCGCCTTCCAAAAAGATGCAGCTGCTTGTTTCAGTATATATAAATCTCTGTTATACTTAAGATCTTTTTCTTTTGCTTTATCAATGTCATATATTTCAAGATATTCTTTTCTGTTACCATCTTCATCAAATAAAGAATTTCTTATTTCTGAAATTTTATCATAATACTGAGCACCTAATCTTTGAACAATGAAACCTGTAGGTAAACCTTCTTTATCAAACTCTAACATGTAGTCATATAAGTCTTGAGGTTTTGTTGAAGGATCTAATTTTGCCAATCTATTAGCATAGCTTCTAATTAGTTCTTCTCTTGCTTGTGCTTTATCTAAATATTCTTGAGCTTTTGCTTTATATATTTTATCAAGAACCGCAAGTAAAGTGTCTTTGTTTGTAGCAAGGTCTCCCGTTAAATATTCTACTTCACTCATCTCTCTGACAGTTGTAAGAATATCTTCTAAATCTGCTTCTGAAAGTTCTGCTGATGATACAGCTTTTACTGTTTCTTTAACATAGTTAAATGTAGCTGTATCAACTAAACCTGGTGTGTTATCAGTCCCTTTTAAATTTTGTATTTTTGATCTTAATGTTATAACAAGGTTGGCTTGAGTTTTTGATAATGGTGTGTTTTCTTGATCTATTAAATCAATCAACCCATTAAAACTTAAACTATATCTTTCAAAGTTTAATACATAGTTTATATATTCAGGTTTACCAACATTAACAGGATCTAATATATAGTCTGTATACTCTTGTACATCCTTAATTGCTTGTCTTATAACTCTAGTATACTCAGCCTTAATTGCAGCGGGTCCTTCCGTAATTGCAATTTCAATACCACCAAGTGTTTCATTAATTGATTCTATTGTGGCTTGCTTAGACTTGTCAAGAGTTACTCCACCTTTGATTGTTTGTAAAGCTTTTCTTCTTGTTAATAATCCTTTTTGGAATTTTTCTAAGGCACCTAAATAAACATCTATTTCAGTATTACCGGTATTATTTTCTTCAGGTTTTTTTTCTTCCTCAGTTAAAAAATCCTCATCTTCAGTAGGGTTGTATTCACCAGACTCTTTTCTTTTTGCATCAATTTTTGCTTTTTCATAAGACTCACGTTCTTCAACTAAAGAATCAACTTGCTTAATCATATCACTACTATCATGAACCTGAGTACCCTCTACTTCATATGTGCCGTCCCAAGTTTTTTTACCGTTCTTATCTTTTGTAATATTAACTTTTACATGAAACGTAGTAACAGCATTTACTGCAGAATCCATGGTATATCCCATGTTCTCTAACATCCTTCTATAAAGAGATATTTGTAAATTGTGTTGAGCTCTTGTGCTAAGTTGTTGTGTACCTAATTTTTGTTTTACTACTGAATCCTCTGGTAAATTATAAGGTCTATCATACTTTTCAGGATCTGTTTTTAAATAATTTTGACTTGTTTTTAAATCAATAATTCTTAATTTACCATCTGGTTTAATAACAAGCAAATCAATAGTTCCCGCTAGACCACCATAGGTAACTGTAACTAATTTCCCTTCTTCATTAAATACTTGAGCTGTTATTTCTTGATCACTATATAACATCACTTGAGGTAAGACTATACTACCATCAGCTTTTATAGTAGATAAGTGAGCTTGTAAATCTGCATAAACACGAAATGCCTGTTCTTTTGATAATTTAGTAAGATCTCCTTGTATATCTTCTAATAAAATATCTGCTGCTACAGCATTAAGTATTGCATCAAAGTCATTACCAATTGCTAAGTTAAGAGCAACATCTTCTTCGTTTGCTAACTTACCTTTCATTGCAGTAGTTGCTGATAAAAATTCAAGACCGGACTCTATGTCAAAATATCTGTGCTCTTTATTATCTTTAATAATAAAGTTAGATGAATCAAAAAACTCACTGTTTTTGCTTACACTAAGATCAGTAGTTGTTTCAGTAGAAGTTCTTGCTTTATTATGAAGTTTTTTAGCTAAATCAACCTGCACATCTTCAACAGCACTATCTATTGCATTTTGATATGCTTTTTCAGCCAAGGGTGTTAGAGCGTATCTAACTTTACCAGATCTTCTAAACTCAAATTTAAAAGACATGTTTTCTGTATTTAAAAGCCTAGCAATATCTGATAAAGAAGCAGTAGGTTTAATGTTATCCACTTTTAAATCTCTACCTGTAATAAATTTATTTAGATCTTTTATTATACCTGCAAACCATTCTAAGAGTTCTTTAACCTTTTGCATAAACCCTTGAGTAGGTTTAGTCTCATATTCTTTTCTAAAGTGTCTTACAAGAGCTTGTGTAACAAGTTCTATATCTCTTTGTGTTTGTGTAAACCTTCTTTCCTTTGAGTAAGCTTGATCAATCTGTTGTTTAAGCTGACCGAATGTTACCTTGGCTTCAGCTAAGAGACCATCAAATAGTTCTTTATTTTCTACATATATTGCATCAATTAGTGGATGCAAAACTTCTTCAATTGCAACATCCCCTGTAACGCTGGATCCAACTATGTAAGCATTTTTATCAAAGTAAAATGACTTAACAGAAGACCATGGTGTATTAGATTTTGCCCAAGAAGGTAATTGATCATATTTTTTCTTAGCTTCAGTTCTACTTAATACTTGTATATTTATCTGAGGAAATAATCTGTTTAAATGATTTAAAACTGCTTTGGTTGTACCAGACATTTTTTGTGTATTCTCTGGTATTGCATCTTGTGGTTTATAAGCCGCTTCATTAAAAACAACTCTATACGTATTATCTGTCTCTTGAAAAGACACAAGCTTTCCTGGACCATGAGGTATATTATTCTTATCCAAAAAAGCTTCTATTGCAGCAACATTGTTCTCTGCCTCAGCTTTACTTGTTTGACCCATTGTTCCTTTAATAGAATTGTTTACATAGATCTGACCTTTAAATCTACTAGCCTTTCTTGTATTAATAATATTCTTACCAAGAGCTTGCATAAAACCAAGCTTTGTAGATGCAAGAGAAGCTTTTACATCTCTTTGATATTTCAATGCATCTGCAACTGAAGGTATATCTTCAGTGTTATTAGCCTGCTGATAATTATCAATAATGTTATCAGTCTTAATATTTGTTCCAAATCTTTTCTTTAAAGATTTATATTCTGCGGTATTTCTATTAGCACATTTTGCCATAACTTATAATATACAAGAGTTTATTTTATCTATAAAGGTTTCATCATCAGCATAATTCATATCTGGATCATTTCTTTCTGCAATGAAATCTTCCAAAGTTAATATATTTTGCTCTTCCAACCTAGTCATTGCTTCAGTATTAGCTTCTATATTGTTATTCCAAAACTCTACTAATAAAGGATATTCTTCTTCAAGGTTGGTTTCTTCAATAGCTCCAAACAAGCTTAATGCTGATACAGCCGGTGCATTAGATGTATCAACTTCATTTTCTTCTTCAGTAATTGTATCATCACCACCTGGAGCATACTGATCAAAGTCTTGTATTGTTAAACCAAGATCATAATCTTCTAACATCTGTTCAGTTACTTCAGAAACAGATACTAAATTTTCTCCTACATTTCCTGGAGCAAATGTATTTAAGTCTATGAATATTTGATTACCAATATAGACTTTATCAAATCCCATAACTGTAGCCTTTGATAGAATGTCTTTTTCATTTTGTTCTATATTCACAGCACCTTCTATAAAACCACCTTCAGCTGAATTACTTTCAACAAACTCACGTACTTGTTTGTATGAAGGACGTTCAAAGTATGAACTATCAAACATAAAACCAATTGGGTTTTGATAGTTACTTCCTTTGGTTTCAACTAATTCATATACTGCAGCTGATCCTATTGAAATACCTTCATCCACATTAATCTTATTTTGATCAAGACTAAACGGAGAATGAACTTGTTTTAATTTAAAGTACCTTACTGTTTTCTTTTTCTTACCTGTTACAGATTTTATAACTGCTGGAAACTCCATGAGTGTAGTACGTGATCCATTAACTACTACATCTTTAACTAATTTAAATTTATTAAAGTATTCAATAGTTTGTATATTACTTCCAAGCGTTTTAACTTGCTTCTCACTTAAAAGTTTATTTGCTATTAAACGTTTAACTTGTGTTGCATCAGAAGATTTTAAAGGTTTAACACCTTTATAAAGATCAATTGTTAATGTATTTATATTGTTAGATAAATCTATTACAATTGGTTTTTTAGCAATAGTATCTTTGCTTATACTACCAGAATTTCTAAGTAAACCGTTTTCCAAAGAGTAACCAAATGTTTCTTCAAGCTTTGTATCAATGTAATTAAAAATATCAGGACTTGCTTTTTTAAGTTTTCCAACTTGTGCTTTGCTCATTAACACTTTAGGAAATGTAACAGGTCTTTCATCATTAACTATATCATTTATTTCTTCATCAAATCTTTCAACAAATGAATTTAAATCATCTGCATCAAAGAAAGTATTTAAATCATACATTAAAGTAAGACCTTTTGCATTATCCATACCTCTAACAGCAGAAGAACCAATTGTACCAAGTTGTCTTGCATTGTCAGCAAAAACAAATAATTTATTTGGATTCTTCTCAACTACATTCTTACTAACTGCTCCGTTTAATGATTCAGTTTCAGCTTGTTTAGGTGAATAAAAAGGTGTGTTATTAATTCTATGTAATAGAATATTATTTTTATTACTTAAAGAATATCCAAAAACAAAATCATTTAAAAGTTCTTCATAAGACATTCCAAATTTAGATTCAAATAAATCTCTTCTTCCATCTCTCATCATAGAGAAAATATCTTGAATGCTTGATGTAAATCCATCTAAAACGGAAGGATTAATTGCTTCCAATAAAGAACCTGCACCATACTGTAAACCATCTTTAACCATCATGTAATGAATAAGATGTGTTGCTTCTGTTCTTTTTTCTGAAAACAATTCCATGAATGCAGCTTGAACTCTTAATTTATCTAGATCAGTTTTCTTACCAAATGTATTTGATTCAGCTTTATGAATACCTGCAGTGTTTTCAATTTCTTTTGCATTTTCATTAAACATGAATTCATTTAAGAAAAAATTATCAGGGAATTCTTGTCTTAATTGATCAACAAGACCGTGAATATTTAATGCATAACCTGATTGAGGATATATAAAACCATTTTGTAAAGAAGCTAATGTTACAGAACCTTTCTTTTCTAAAAAGTTCATATAAGCTTTAATATTCAAATAAGATAATAAATCTCTTGATATTTTTTCTTTTGTCTCCATATCCACCACATACTCATTCTGTGCTAAATTTTTAAGTATAGCTGAATTAAGTGATTCAAAAGTTTTTGTTTTTGACACAAAGACATTAGGTAAAATATTTTCATTAAAGTGGTTTAAGACTTTAATCAAATTGCTTTGCCACAATTTGTTTTTAAATATTTTTCTAGCATCTATAGGTAATGGCATATCCTTGAATTTAGCAGCAGCAAACTCTTTATCCGTCATTCCAAAACCAAGTGTTTTTATTTCATTTAGTTTTTGATTGATATCAGCAAAGCTTCTACCAAAACCTTTAGATAAATTCATCACACTACTAAAGTTATTAAGATAGCTTTTTAAATCGTGCGCTGTAATAAATTGCTTTAAGGTAGAATATAAAACATCAGCTTGATCTACAGTTAAATTTAACTTATCATATAAATCCTTAATTTGATCTTCATTTAAATTTTTTGAATTTTTTAATCTTTCTAAATTTTTACCTACGTCTGCATTGTCTTCATTAATCATAATTGCAAGACTCTCATCAGAAACTTGAACAGGTCTATTTTCTATACCTTCAAATCTTTTATTAGTTCTAAGATTATCCATTATAGTTAAAATTCTAGTTCTAATTCCTTCATCAGTTCTAAATCTTTTATTATTAGCACCAAAGTATTGTTTTTTAATAACAGGTGTATTAACTAATAAAATAGAAGTTTTGATTGGTACACCAAGTTTAGTTAAAGTAGCAACTACTGCAAGAGCATCTTTATTTAATCCAAGCTTGGCCGCTAAACGTTCTTTAGCATTATCTGTCATTGCTGTAATTAAAGCAGATATGATATATTGAGTTCTATCACCTTTTACAATTACCTTTTGTTTTTTACCATTAACTATTTCCTCTTTTACTATTTTTTCATTAGTTTCAGCAAAACTATTATATCTCTCTCCATTAAATTCTATTTGACGTATTGTTTGTCCTTTTACAACTTTGCTTAGTATTTTTATATCATTTTCTCCTAATAAATTTAAATAAAGGTTTGGCAATACAACTGCACCAATAGATGCAGCACCTTCTTTATTGTTTGAGAACGCTTTTAATTTACCATATAAGTTATCTACATCAATACCATCTTCTCTAACTTTGTTAGCTAAAACTGGAAAGTCTCTTTTAATTTCATCCCAGATAGCAGTTAAAGGATCTAATACAGCAGGTTCATATGAAATAGGTAAAGCACCTTCTTCTTGACTTAATGTATTACTCTCATTAGACCACATGGCATATTTGTAATCAAGTATTTGATTATTTAATGCTGCTTCATAAGGCATTCCTTTTTCATTCCTATGTTTAATGAAAGCCTCTTGTGTAGTTGGTAGACCTAATACTTTTAATGAAATAAATAATTTTTTTCCTAAGCCTGTTGCTTCATCAAATAATTCAAATTCTTCATCTGTAAATCTTTGGAAATCTTCTAGTCTTTCTGCTCCTTTATCATAAGCTTGACTATATACAGATTTTTTAGATTTTCCTTCTTTTGCTATATAGTGTATATAATCTTCAAATTGTTCTTCATCTGTTCTTGATAAATCCCCATATTCTATATACTCACCAAATTCATTCTTGTACCATTCTTTAACATGGGTGTAAACTTTATCAATATCAAAATCGGCACCTGATATCTCTATAAGTTCTTTAGAGAATATAGCAGTTGAACCATAATAAGCTGGTAAAAAGTCTATAAACTTAGTTGCTAAAGCAGAGTGATTATCCTGAGAAGGAATACGTACAGCAAATGCTTTTGATACAACATCTGGTAGTTTTTTATTATTACCATTAAAGTCTAAATCTATTTGTTCAAAGTGAGCAGGAGCTATACCTTCTGTATATCTTTGCCCAGTGAAGTTGCCATCAGCATCATAATCTTTTAAGTTATGTCTTAGATCATCTAATACAACTACACCTTTACCGTTAGATCTTTCAATTGCGTCTGCTAAACCAATTAAATTACCTTCACCATCTACTTTTATTTCTATAGCCGGTGGATTTTCTAAAGAATTATAATATTGCTCTCTTATTATTTCATGTTTATCTGGCTTGCCATTTTTATCAACAGAGAAAACTCTTCTTATTACACCAACACCTGCATCTGACATAAGAGCTAATGCATGACCTGGACTTTTTTCAGATAAAGTTTCTTTAGCAAAGAAAGTTAAAAATAGTTGTTCAAATTCTTTAATAACCATTTGATTATTTAAATCATATGATTTATCAGGATTAAAGTATTCAATTGTATTACTTGATGCTTGACTAGCTTTAAGAGATGCATAAGCAAAATTCAAAAATTCTTTAAGTTCAATTGAAAGAGATCCTTTCTGCTTACTCATATTAAGCTCTCTCATTGCAGATTCTAAACTGAAATTTGCAATTAGATTTACTTTATTAAAGTATTTTAAATTTAATCTATTAGAATTTGCATCATGATACATTTCCTTGATTTCACCAATTGATGTTTTCTTAGAGGTGCCAAATGTTTTTATGTATACTTCAGTACTATCTGAAAGTTCAGATGTAATTAAACTTTTAATCTGTGTAGGATCTGTTACTATTATTTTATTAGAAGGGTTCACCATTTGTAGACCCATATACTCTGCTTTTAAATCTGTAGATGGTAATAATTCTTCATTAGAATTAAACTCAGAAAAAACTTTTTCATTAGCAACAACGTTTTGTTTCATCATTTTAGCTGCACTGACTGGAGCAGCTATACCTAAAGTTTCATTTTTATCTTTTTCTATTTTTTCTAACTTTAGTCTAAGATTATGTAAAGCTTCAAACTGTGGTTTAGCTGTACCATCTGCTCTTGTTGTAAGCTGTGGTGTTAAAACAACAGCTGACATTTTAAGGAATGTTTGGCCATCACCATAAACTAATTTTAAAGAGTTAAATACAGCACCGTCTTTTATAAAACCATCTGTTCCTAGAAGTTCTTCTGATGATACCATCTCACCTCTTTCTATTCTATCTATAAGATCTGCCTTACGCGCATCTAATTCTGCAAAACCAAATAAGAAATGTCTTAATGCTTTTGTTGTTATATACATCTGAGCATCAGCTCTTTCCCCTTCACCTTGTCCGTATGTACGTTTAAATTTAGGATCTGTAAATGCAACAAATGATATATTATCAGTTGCATGATTAACACCCAAGTTTGTATCAAACACTGGAGTACCTGCACTTTTATGAGATGCATTTTGCATTTTAGCTCTCTTAACTTTATCTACAGCATCTTTTAAAGAAATAGATTGATCACCAAGTATTAATTGATTTATGGCTTTAGTATTCAACCAATCATTAAAGAATATTTGCATTAAGTTATAATCTTCATTACCTCTAATAAGATTCAACTGTTCCATTGCGGCATCACCATTGCTAATACCTTCATCATTTGTAAAACCATCTTTAATATCTGAAGATAGTTTTGATGCAATGTCAAGATTATCAATATCTTGTCTAAATCTTTTATATTCTTGCATCAACCTTTCTTTCATTATATCTTTAAAAGAATTGACATTTAGTGTTCCTTCATCTAATGAAGCAATAGCTTCTTCTAATGTAGCATCTGTATTTTGTTGAGCAAATTTTTCTAAATCAGATTTAAAATTAAATTCAAGACTTTGATTTACAGTCTCTTTGAATTCATTGGCTTCAACTAATTCATATGCAAACTTTGTATATCCACCTTTTAAGAATTTTTGTAGCTCCCATGTTGATACATGCAATGTTAAATCACCAACAGATACAGGTTTGTCAAACTCTTTTGTTTTGTCTATTTGAACAGCATCACCTAATGATTTAACAACAGCTTGAATATTATCTGCATCAACTGTAATCTGCCCTAATGCTTTTATTACATATGAACCTGATTCTTTTTTACTTTTAATATTTACAGTTGCTGAAGTTCCTTTAACCGTTAATCCAATAACTCTAGCTTGATCTCCAGTAGTATAAATTGTTTTCTGAGTATTGTTTAATACTCTATTTGCTGTTTCTTCTTCTAACGTTGGATCTTTAGCTTCAACTTTATTTTCAGCATCTAAAGTACTTTGTAATAAAGTTGCTGTATCATTAAACTTATAAGCTCTACCTTCAAAGTCATTAGATACAACACCATTTTTTGCATTATATCCATCAAGTGGTGTTTTCTTCTCTATATCTTTTGCAGACTCTCTTTGTATTCTTTGATACTCTCTTCTTACTTCTTCAAAGAATAAATTAACAGTATTATCTGTTACCGTAACTTCACCTTTTGTATCAAGCTCTACAGTCTTAATGATAGGTAGGTTTATCAGATCACCTGTATTTGATGCTTCAATAACTCTTATTAAAACTGGAGCCAAAGCAGTTTCTACTTCTTCACCTGTCACAGGATCAGTAAATACAACTGTTTTGTTTTGTTGTTTTAATGCTTGATAGTTACTTAAATATACATTGATTAAAGAAGCAGCAAATTCACTACCTGTAAGACCACCGTATGTCTTACCATCTTTACTTGACATCACACCACCATTCTCAGATAAAGCGGACTCATCTGTAGCACCAATAGCACTATCTTTAGTACCAGCTATTCTTATTATTTGCAATCTTTCTTGTGTAGACAACGCCATAAAAGCGGGACTATTTAAAAGAATATTTGTTAAATTATAACCTTCATTATTTGTTTTAGCTTCATTTAAAAAACTTGTATCATTCATTTTTGATACTAATTTTAAATGCAGTGTTTGCATTTGGTGAGCATAAACAAAATTACCTTCAGGGTTTAAAAATACACTTTGACCAATAGTCTCATCAAACAAAGCATTGTTTCTAGCAAGCTTTTGAAGACGTGATTTTATACCACCTTTTCTTGTAAATAAATAAGCAGATGTTCTTTGTCTTTCTTTATTTAATTTTAATTGATTTGTTATTTCCTGTAAATCACCATTTAGTATAGGTTCAGCAGTTTTATTACTGTCAATTAAAGATTGTTGATACTCAGTTCTATTTTCTGTATTAGCAATAATACTATACTGTATGTAAGACGGAGAAAATTTTATACCCGTAGCTTCATATATTTCAGCAGATGCTTTCTTTGAAATTTCTGTTAGTTTATCTGAATCAATTGATTTAACCTTTTCATCTGTGTTTAAATAACTATAAAGTTGTGATAATGCGTCTTCTGCTTCAAGCATTGCAATATCACTATCTCTTAATGCTTTATATTTTTCATTGTGTGCTTGTTTCCAAACATCAATTTGATTTGAGGCATCATCTCTATTAGAAGCATTATATAAAAGAATTTTATCGTTAGCAACATTCCTAGAAGTATTTCTATGTATAAATATATAATCAACTCTAAAGTTTTCTAAACCTTTTATTAGTTCATTAAAGAATATTTTATTTGTTATAGAATTAATAATTGTTTCTGCAGACTCATTCATAACAAATTCTGTATTGAATTCTACACCACCTAGTTTGTGGAATATTCTATCAACCACAGCCGATGTCTGAGTATTACCTTGAGCAAAAGAAATCATACCTCTTAGTACTTCAATAGGGTCCGTTGTATTCTTTACAGATTTAAGAAGACCATTGTATGCGCTTGTATAATCAACAGGAACATAAATAACTTCTCCATTTAATAACTCAGTGTTACCAAACTCATCTTGTGCAGTTACCATTGTAGTACCTATAAATGCTCTAAGGGCCATAGGTAAACTTGAAAACCCACCAATCATTGATTGATCTTTATCCCACTGACTTGTGTTTCTTAAACCTTCATCATTTTCAATCTCTTCTTTTTGATAATTCTCATCTGCAATTTTGTTATCAAATAGTGTTATGTATTGTGTTACTGCATCGTAAGCTTTACTTTCAAAATCAACAGCCTGAGTTAAAGCCTCAACACTATCATCTATAGTACCACCTAATGCTGTATACAGTTTGTTAAGTTTTTCAATTTGATCACCTGATTTATTTGCATTATGATCAGCCAAAGGATTATATAGTTCTCTATAATCATTAATAATTGAAAACAGTATATCTTCTCTTGTTTGTTTTTTATTTGCTTCTATAATTTTTTTGTCATTAGAACTAAATCTATTTAAATAAGAAGCAGTCATTGTTCTAATTAACTTACTAGCACTATCAGGGTCTATATACTTCTCAGCAAAACCTCTATCTAGTTGTATTTTTTCATAAGTAAGTATTTTATATGCATCTAAAGCTACACCAGTCTGAAGACCATTTGTAAACATGTTATTTTGTACACCTGATGATTTATATCTTCCAGCATCTATTTCTGCATACAACCTTTGAAGCTCTCCTTTATTATATTTAGAGAATACGCTTTTGATCCATTCAATCAATCTATTAAAGAATGATTTAAGGATAGAACTTGTTTGAGTACTTTTTGGATTAGCCTTAAACAATTCAAATTGATCAGCCATATACTCTTCATAGTACTCTCTTTCTAATGCTTTATCAGACATCTTTTGATACTTCTCAGCAGAGTTTCTAAGTTTTTGTAACTCATCTTTAAAGTTCTTTCCTTCTTTTCTTAGCTTAGCTCTAACTTCTTTTCTAGCAATAGCCAAATACTGCTGTTGTTCTTCTGCAGTTAAAAGCAATCTAAACACAGCATGGAAAGCCTCATGATATCTAAAACCTTTATTCCCTACATATATAGTACCTCCTACATCTAAACCTCCTGAAAGACTATTTAAATGCATTGTAAACGCACCTACAGGAATTCCATTTGCTTTAAGTCTGTCAGCTATTTCACTAACATTTCTAATAGAAACAAATTCAGGTAAGTTAGCATTAGCCCATTCTATAAATGTATCTATATCCTCTGAGTCTTTAGCAGTAAACTCTTCAGGTACTATTTTACCTGCAAAAGAATTTACAGTACTTTCTTTTTTATCAAGAGCGGCTTTTAACTTTTTATATGTAGCATCTTTTTTACCAGCAGTAGCCATAGTAAATTCACGTGCAGTCATTTCACCTGAATCTACTTTAGCTTTTAATTCAGCTACATAGTTTTCAAGTTCTATTTTAGCATCATCTCTTTCCTTTAAAGCAACAGCATATTCTGAGTCTACATTTGCACTAGCCCCTAATAGGTTTGCTTTTGTTTCTATAAAAGTAGATCTAACACCATACACCTGCTGCTCTCTTTCTGATAAATCTTCAACTTTAGAACCTGCTGCAAGCTTAGTTGCAATTTGATTTAAATACTCAGTTTCTATTTCATTAAAATCATTATCAGCTAACTCATTAAATTCTTCTTCTGATAATGCATTAACACCATCTTCAATATTTAATTGTTGTTTAAGAATATCTACTGCAGCTTCAGTTTTAGGTTTTGTATTAGCTTCATCATCAACCAAACTAGCAGCAACCCTCATACCTTCCATATAAGATTCAACATCAGCTGCATTTACAGATAAATTTAATCTTACGTTGCTGAATATATCAGGATTTAAGTTTGTTTTTGTAAGTAAAGCAATTGCTTGTGCTGATGACTCTTGTGGAATATTTTGTTTAAATGATTTAGGGTCAAGTGATAACTTTAATTTTTTAGTTGCATCACTCTTTTTGAAAAAAGCATTAAAAACTTTTATGAAACTGTCAAGATTGTCTGCTTTACCTAAACTTTCTCTATCTATATAAAAGCTTTCAAGTTTTTTATCATTGACAGTATCAATTATAGTAAGCTCAACACCACCTCTTGAATTAACTTTTAATTCAGCATCATATCCAGGAATTAAAGAAATATAAAAATCTTCTTGTAACTCCTCATTAAATTTATCATTATATGCTACTGACTTAACTGAAGTTTTTCCTTCTTTTGTTTCTAGGTTTTCTTCAACTGTTAAATCTGATCTACTGATTAATTTATCAAAAATATTAGCTCTTGATTCTTCATTTATTGCAGATGATTTTAAAGGAGCAAAAACTATATTACCTGCTGGTGTTTTTATAACAGCATGATATCTATCTGTTTTTCTTCTGTTCTTTAAATAATTAATAAGTGTTGTCCCATTAGATAATGTTTTTTCAGAAAGTTCTGATAGAACTTTATTTCTTAAAGCTTTATGCTCATCAGAATCTTTTGCATAGTTTGTTCTAACTTCAAGTAATCTGGACTTAGTCTTTGTTACAGGATCAATTCTGTAAGCATAATCTATTATAACTTGTTCACCTTCATAGGTGTTATGTTGTAATGATTCTAAGCTACTCAACGGTCCATTTTTTAGGTAAGTATTTGAAGGATAACTCATCATCATCTCAGCTGATTTAACTACATCAAGTAATGATAAGTTCCCGCTTTTATTTTTAGCAACAGCTTCAAGGATTTTTCTTCTTATAACTTGTTGTTTAGCCAATGCTAGTAAACCTGTTTTAGGGTCACGGAAATATTTCTTTAGTTCTGATTCATCAAGACTAAATATATTTTGGATGTCATCACCAGCTTCATTTTTAAAATGCATATTACCAGAAGGTATCATGATAGCTATTTCATCAATGTTACTATCTTCAGAACCAGTTTCTCTTAGTTTGCTATTTATTGTATTTTTTAATTCTGGATCATTTATGACTAACCTAAACCTGTGACTTTCTGTTCCTGTTTCAACTAAAGGGTTTTCTTTTTTCCCATCCGCACTCTTAAGTTTATTTCTTGTTGTGTCTTTTTTATTTTCAGTGACCTCTATACTTATATTTTTTAAATCTTCATTTGTTAAAGTTTGTAAAAATATAGATAATACTATTTTTTTATCTTCATCAGAAAGAGTACTTGACATTGCATATACCTTTAAGAAGTTACCTACACCTGCTTTAGGTGAATCTTTAGCCACTAAAGAATCAACAAAGCTTTCTTCAAGAACGCTAAATTTAGATTTAAATTCTTCTGCACTAACTCTAAGAGCAGCGTCCTTTCTTTGCTTGCTTGTTTTATATTTTTCTATATCTGATTCTGGTACTATAAATAATGTACCGTTTGGTTGAACCGTTGCTGGTGTACCAATTGATATATACCTTTTATCCGTATCAGTGTTTATTACAATACTTCCATAATGTAATGTTTGTCCTGCAAATTCAAATGAAGCTGTATCTGGTATGGTATTCAAAAGCTTTCTAAATACTTTATTAGCTTCTGCAATCTTACCATAAGAACCTCTAATACTTTTTAAGTCTATTCCAGCAGCTATATATAACTCCTCACTAATTGGAGTACCGTCTGACATTTCAACAAAGTAACGTGTAACTGGTTTACCTTCTTGCATTATTGATGTTTTTCTTATTCTAACACCACCTTTGTCATCAACAATTTTATCACCTTTTTTATCTACTTTACCTTTACCACCATCTTTAGACAGAATATTAAAAGATAAACCTAAAGGTTCACCTAATCCAATAACAAGTTCTCTTAGGTCAGGGTTTTCTTTATTGTTTTGTATCCAATCTTGATAACCTTCTTCTGTTCTTATAATCTCTCCTATATTTTCTTGAGCTTGATCTAATGATTGAACCCATAGCATTTTAATATCTGCTAAAAGAGATGCCAGCTTTATAGCTTCTTTTGAATTTTGCCATTCAGATAATGGTAGAGGTTTTTTCATTGCTGCAATTCTTTGCGCATTAATGATCTCTAATCTTTTCTTTACTATAGCTTTGGCAAAAGCATTCAGTGTTCCGTCTTTGTTAATTACAGATGCTGCTTTTTCAGAATCAGTTGAATCTTCCGTAACTTCATCATCTATAATTTCATCATCAGTTACTTCTTCTTCAGTTAATTTGTTGTAGTTATTTTTAATTCTTTGGATAGTAATAAACTTATCTACATCCTGTAAAGGATCAATCTCACCATTCTTAGTGTAAAAAGTTTGTAAACTATTAATATCACCTGTTTCTAAAAAGTCTGCTGCTTCAGTTGGATCTGGTACTATTCCTTCTTCATCTAAATCTTTAAGAACTTGTGCAACTTCATCTTGATTCATTGCATCTTTTATTCTTTGTCTAACATTTTTTCTGTCAGCCAAAAATTGTTCTTTTACAAAAGCTCTTGTTCTTTCTCTTACTTCATTTATGACTTCAGGGTTTGCAAGCATTTCAACCGCTTTATCATACATTTTAGTTCTTTCCTTAAGTTCACCATAGTCAACCATTTTTTTAAGAACTTCTCTTACTTTTGACTTATCAGCAAAAGCATTGTTTTCTTCTGCTAAAAATTCAATATACTTAACAAATGCTTTTTCTAAATTAGAGTTTATTTCTGACCCTTCAATTACAGTACCATCTTCATTTCTTTCAAATGAGACAAGAGATTCTGATGCTACTTTCCTTCTATCAAATCTTGATTTACTTCTTTCTTTTGAAACTTTACTTTTAAGCTTAGAAACTTCTTTTGCTTTAGCAGTGATTTTATTTTTTAAAGCATCACTTTTATCTGTTTTAGCTTTTTCTTTTAAACCATCTAATTCACCTTCAGCTTTAATAAGGTTGTTATTTGCAGCTGTGAAGTTTTTTGAATTTGTTTGATTCTTTGGATCAGTAAGAACAGTTAAATAGTTTTGCAACAACTGCCTTTTTTTCTTTTTACTTTCTAATATCTTTTTATTACTTTGATCTTTAGATGCTTCAAGGTTTTCAATCTCTTGTGTTAAAATACCCACCTCTTGATTTATTGTAGATGGATCAAGAAGTTTTGTAAGATCACTAGCACCCAGTTTAGAAATTTTAACTGATTGTTTATTTCCATCAGGACTAACAGTGTATACAATATCATCAGAAGTCAAACTATCAAATATACCTTGAACTCTTTTTTGAGAGTCATTAAATGCTTGTTTTGTAAACATTTTTAAATAACGTGCATGTTCCCATGCTTGATAGTTATACAACTCCTCTCTGTATTCTCTTGAAGTTGGATCAAACTGTTTGTAGTTAAAAGGGTTTGGATAACTTTCTTTTTCTTTTCTATATATATCTTCTACTTCATAAGATTTATTTAAAAAGTCTTGAAATCTTTTTCTCATCTTACCATTTTTAGCTTCACTAGCCTGCTCCGGAAAAGCAGTTGTTAATTCTAAATCAGTAAGTTTCATAAAGTCTTTTAATTGACTTCTAAAAGAATCAATCATTCCATTTGCTAATACAGATTCTAATTCTGTAAATTCAAGAAAGTCTTGATTATCCTTAAACTCTAATCTTTCATTATTATATGACGCTTCATTTTGTCCTTCTGAAGCTTGTTTTGCATTAATGAATCTTAAGTTTGCTGTATCTAACATGGATTGCGCATGTTCAGCACCTTTGTTCCATTGTTTGTTTAATACTTCAACAAAGTCTGTTAGAGCTTTTTCTTTGTTTTCTTTTTGTGTTTTGTACTCTTCAGAATTAAATACTCTATTGTATGTATTTGGAACATGATTAAATATCACTTTACTACCACCACCTAATAGACCACCAGTTGCAAAACCAGACATGAATGTTTCAAAACCTTGAGCAGTCATTTGACTATCAACTGATTTTTCAAATGCAGCGTTATAAAGCAATCTTTTATTTGCAGCGGGATCTTTTAATAATTCAACATGATAATCTACTACACCCACTTGTACAGCTTCCTGGTAAAGTTCCTGAATACCTTCTGATAAATTAGCAGCAAAAAATCTAAGCGCACCGTGAGTACCTTTTAATGCATAGTCACCAAGACTAAAAGCAGCTTTTCTTTGTCTACGTCCTTCTTTACTCCACCATGATTTTTTTACTTGAAAAACATCTTTTGTTGTCTTTCCATTCACAACTCCTTTTTTTGAAGTCTGTAAAATTCTTTTTCCCAAAGTACCTGCAGCATCATCAAAGATATTTTTTACACCTCTTCCAAGCGGACTTAATGCACCGCCTAAAGTAACTCTGTTAGTTAAGTAAATCAGAGGAGCATTCATCATAAATGTTTTACTACTTGCGGCTGCAGCAGCATCTTGTATATCTCTAAGATCTTTATCTGAAAGAGTATCTGTACCAAGTTCTATTTGTTTTGCTCTTATACCGTTACTAACCATATCATTATAGACAAAACCGGCTTCCAATCTTGACTCATCTAATGCTAAATCAATATTTCTTATCTCTCTATAAAAACCACCAAAGGCCGCTTGACCTCTACTAAGTCTATGAAGATCTAAAGCAACATCTTTTGTTGCTTCAAAAGTTCTTAAAGCCTGCATTGTTTCAGGTAAGAATATTCTTCCTACTGTATTTTTACCTGTTTTAACACCTGTCCAAAAATCACGTGCTTTATCAACATTTTTAAAAGCATTAACCATAGACCTTCCACCTTTGATTACAGAACCAATTCCTGAAAAGTCACTTAATCTATTTACCATTTTGGTAAGCTTGCCTACGTTAGCTAGAGTTTTTGCAGTAGCTGCTGTACCTGTTGCAACAGCTGCTGCTCCAGATGCACCCCCTGTAAACGGAGTTGCTGCAGCCAAAGCAACAGTTGCTCCCCACATTGCAAGTTCTTCAGCTGCAATACTTGATATAATACTAACACTATATGCACTATTTAATGCAAAGTTTGTAAGAGACCCACCAAAACCTTCTCTTGATGAATTACCAATTCTCATGGCTTCTGCCATTTTTACAGCATCTTCTGTATCAGGATCTGTATCAAAAAAATTAAATATACCTTCATTACCGCCAATACCAAAGAAAGTAAAACCTGGCATAAAGTTAGCACCAAACTGACCCATCATTCTTGACCAGTCATCAGTCCAATCTGAATTCTCATTATAATAAGTTTCATTATCTCTATTAGGATTGAAACCTAATGTAGAAAATTTTGGATGTGTATAGTATCTATCAAAGTTAGTATCTCTAATACTAAAAGCTTGAGTTGGCTTTACGTTCTTTTGTGTAGGTTTATCAAAAACGGTGTTGGCAGCAAACCAAACTTCTGGATCAAATTCATTTTTTGTTGCTAAAGGTCCTGCTTGCCTTTGTGGATTATAGTTTACTTTAGGCATATAAGGAGCCATTGTTGTTACCATATTTAGATATTCATCATCTACTGTTTGTAGATAATCAGGATCATACCCTAATTCTAAAATATCAAGAGGTTTATATTTTTCTGCATTTGCTGTATTTTGCATAGCAGCTTCTTGAGAAGATGGTGTATTAAAAAAATTATCCATATCTAATTAAATATCTTTATATTATTGGTTTGACCCTTTATAAGCTTTTTCTAATTTTGTATTTGCGTCTAAATACTTTTTCATTTCTATATATTCCATATAGTCAGCTATTTGTTGCACATCATTAGGTGTTACAGGTTGACCCGCTCTTTCTCCATATGTTTTTGGATATAACAAAGGTACAACTTTACTTCTAGATGTTACATAGTGATCATCTGTTCCTGCTGTAGGATCAAATGTTTTTGTTTCTATTGTAGTTAAATATGTATCTCCGTCTTTCCAGATTTTAAACTTACCTGCATTAGGAACATCTCTTTCATATTTACCTTCAAAATCAATTTTTGTATCTACTTCAGAATAATTATAATTAGATTGTGAGTAACCACTTACATCTTGGTCTTTATTAACCATTACTGTAATTGTAGAATATTTATCTTTTTCCTTCTTTGTTATAATACCAGTTCCCTCAGCATCATCACCAGTTAAACCAATAGATTTATTTATTGCAGCTTGATCAAACGTTATAACATAAGCACCTGATTTTGTTTCTGAGTCAATAGGACCATACGCATCAACATAAGATACAGAAAATAAACCTTTATTTTTAGTATCTCCACCAGCGGCCCCTGTTCTAAAATCCATCAAAGCTTGACCTACCATTCTTTTAGCTTTGTCTTGCTGTTCAGCTGTATATTCTTTTACGGTAGAACTATTTTGTTTCATTGCATCTCCCGGAATGTATTGAACACCACCTGCACCCACTTGAGTAATAAGATCAACAACAACCCCTTTTGATTCAGGACTTAAATATTCCCAAGTCTTTGGACCCACAGCAGCTGCATTATATGAATTAGCCATAAATGCAGTTTCATCTGTCATATTTTCAACAGACCCGCCTCTAAGCATAGTGTATATACCATAAGGTTTAAAGCTAGAACGTTGTCCTTTTTTATTTTCTGGATCTGCAACTGAAGTATCATAATTATAGAAGCCATTTAATGTTCTATTTAATATTGCTTTTTGCTTTACATATAGTTTTCTTGCACTTTCTTCAGCCCATTCTGGATCAAACTTATAACCTGTAATTGTTGGAGCCGCACCACCACCCATAGCGTTGTATGTAGACGTTGTATTATACTCATATACAGGTCTATAAAAAGCTTCATCTAAACCCTCAGAGTCAATATATTTTTTATCTTTTGCTGATTTAAGGGCTTCCTTAACATATTCTTCTTCAGTTAAAACCTTACCATTTTTTACTATTTCTGGAGCTCCGTACTCTTCAATTTCTTCTTTTACTTCAGATACACCAGCTAAATTTGAAAATTTTAAAACACTACGCCAGTTTTCAGCAGCTCTTGAATTTAATTCTTCAGAGGCCTTTTGTATTCTTAAAGAAAGACCTTCTGTTGTATTTAATGAATTCTTAATTCTTGCAGCATCCTGACTTGAAATATGACTTGCATATTTTGCTCTTGATTCATCATTCTTTAATGCTTTTGTTATTGCTTCATGTTTATTGTCAAGCCAGTTTTTATTTTCTGGTTTCATGAGCTCTGTTCTTAAATCATCAATCTTAACAATTTTATCATTAATAACAATTGATTCCGGAGTACCACCCTCTAAAGCACCTTGATCAAGTTGATGATATAGTTTTATTGTTTCTATTTGATTAGCTAAAACTTTTTCACCTGCAGCTTTCATTTCTGTTTCATACTGTGCATAGATATCAGCATCAGCATTAGGTTTACCATCTTTATCCTTGGTGTAGTCAACACTACCTTCACCTGCTAATTGAAGTTTATCAAAAGCTTTTTGTAATTCAGGATCCATTAAAACACCAGCGGCCTTTAGTTCATTAGCTCTATTCAATCTTCCTTGCTCTGCTTTAAATGCATTATTTGCAGCATCTCTAATCATTGCGTTTCTATGTCTATCATTTTCTAATTGAAATTGATTTACCATTGGTACTCTACTAGCACCTTCCATAGAAAAAGATTTTGCAGCAGCTCTTAAATCATCACTTATGTTCCAATTCATTAAAGTAGCATATGCTCTATTTAATAAACCTTCTTGATCTGATGTCATAGTACCCATTGATTGAAGAAGAGTTTGATTACTTTTATTTTCTTCTTCAACTTCTTTAAGGTTCATTAAAACTTCTTCATAAGAACGTTTTTCTCTTGGGGATAATTTATCAGGGTTTACACCTTTATTAGCAGCTTCATGTCTTAACTTTAATGACTTAAGTTCTTCTATCTTACCTTCATGTCTTAATTGAAGTTGTGTTGCTTTAAAGTTTATGTCAGCCAAAGTATTCTGGGCCCATGCTACTCTACCATCATTTATTGTTTGGAACTTACCGGCTTCAACACCTTGTTCAGCAAACCTTCTAGCTTTAACATAACTATCTGCAGCATATGCTTGCTGTACTTTACCGTTTTGTGCTAATGCTCTTTTGACTCTATCATATGAAGCATCATAAATAAGCTCACCATTTTTTTGTTTAATGATGAACCTATTATCTTTAGTAAAATGAAAATCTTCAACTTCTATTCCTGATTCTCTTAAGTAATCCAAAGCCATATCATAAAGATTTGCATTTGGTACATACTTAGGTATAGGTTGTCTTAATGCTTCTTCAGGAGATGCATTAACAAAATCTTCCATTTGATAGTTCAGGTAGTCAATACCTGTTTGCCACCATTGCTTATTTGCATCAGGATTAGGTGCATTTAAAAGAGATTGAGCTCTTTGCATTTCACCTTTATATCTGGCAGTTCTATATATATCTTGCTGTATAAGATTATTTTCTATAAATGGATTAAACACAGCTCTAGCTGCATCTACATTAGCACCAATAGATAAATCCATTTCAGCTATTTTTTCAATAGATGGTACTAACTTATTTGCAAAATCATCTCTTTGCTTTGTTGTGTCTTCTCTGGACAAATCAGCATAAATTACACTACCATATACATCATTAAGTTGCTTATAGTTGGTGTCATATCTATCTTGCCTTGTACTCAATACTGCTTGAGCAAACTTAAAGTCTGGTTCAAACGGTGTATATGTTGGAGTATAAGACTCTATTCCTGGTATATACGTTGCCATAAATCTAAATTACTAAAATTTTTTAAGTTTTAAAAGTTTTTTCTCTACACTTTATTTGTTTATATACCTGATTTACCAGTATAAAAAGGTGTAGCATATCTTTTAACTTCTGTTCCTTTTTTTGCAGGACTGTTTACTGCTTGCATTGCTCCTAATATTTGAGGGTCTATTCCGTATTGATTAGCAAAATTACCTGACTGTGTTTTATCTTGTTGTATAGCACCTGTTTCCATGTAATCAAGAAGTTTTGCATCTAAACCTTTTTCTCCAAATTGATTGTATAAATCTTGCATGTTTTTCAAACGTTGTTGTCTAAGGTTTTCAGGACTCTGTGATCTACTTCCTTTCAGCTTTCTTCCGTTTGTAAAATCAATGGTTCCTCCTGATACTGGACCAATACCAAATTGGTCATAAAGACTGCTCATATTATAAGCACCTACAGCATTGGTTAAAGCATCTGCTTGCCAATTAGCAAAATCATTACGGTCTGCATTTTTTTCATTTAATCTTTGTTGTAATGAAGCAACTGTACCATCATATTCAAAATCATTTCTTTCTGCATTTGCAATATTGAATTTAGCATCAAGTTGAGCTTGTGCCATTTTACCTTGATTTACAGTTGGTATATTAAATGCCTTATTCTGTTGAAAAACATTTGCTGCTTGTTTCATTGCATTACCGCTTGCTTTTGAAAGACTTGCATCTAAACTTTGACGTCCTCCAAAAGCACCGAGTGCTTGAGCTGCTATATTGTATTGCTCATTTATATTAGCTATTTCTCTAGTAGGTTCACTAAGAACATAATCTACTTTAGGTCTTTCTAATTCTTGTCTAAAAGGTCTAAATAAATCTCTATCCCTCATTGCAATAGCAGCACCCTTATATAAATCTTGAGTATAAAAATCTAATTCAGGTTGAGAAGTTGGAGTCCTTAACTCTTCAGTTTCTAGTTCTTCTGGTTCTTTTTTCTCTTTCTCTTCCTCTTTTTCCTTCTTTTGTAATTCATAATCAATTGGAATCCTGGATGTGCTAAAAGTACCTAATAAACCATCTACACCACTACCTGCCTGATTATCAGGAAAACCCATATTCAATATAAAGTCTTCTTGTAAATCACCCAGCTGTGTTTCGTCTAAAGCTTGATAACCTTTATCAATTCTTTCTTTATTAATTTTAGCTACTCTTGATGGTATGTATTCTTCATTAACCCATTTTTGAAAAGCACGGACTTTAGGGTTTGAAACACCAGCAGGGTAATTTGGTAAAGAATCAATTATTTCTTTCATTTTTTGTTCTCCATATATAGGAGACCATTTAGCAACCCAAGCATCTCTATTACTAGCGGCATCACCATACTGACCGGTCTTTGAATCAAACTTTTGTTTATCTCTATAGTTTATTTCACCTATACCACCTGTATTTAGACTAATACCAAGACTATTTTGTAGCCTATTATTAAATTCAGTATTTATTGCTATATTCCTCTTATCTTTATTTGATGTAGACTTAGAAGAAGTTTTTGATCTTGTAGCTGTTTTATCCCTAGATCCTTCACCCTGCTTTTGTGAAATCTTTATTTGTTCTTCTTTATTTTTTTCAACTTCTTCTATGTATGGTACATATGGTTCTGGATCTATAAAGTTAGGAATACCATCACCATCCCAATCATTATTATCACGTCCGGGAATATCAAAAGGTTGAGTTGGATTGTAGTTTTCAAAGAAATTATAAGAACTAGGCTTTTTTTCTCCCAACTGTTGATATTTTTCTAAACCATATTTAGCCATAGGTTGCTCACCTTGACCAGCTTGACTCATCATTTCTTTTAAAGCCATTAGCTGAGCTCTTTGCTCAGGAGGTAATCCTTGATACATTCTATCAGCAGCTTGTTCTGCTGTTATATTTTCAACCTTTTGTGTAAACTCAATTGGATCAATACCTTGAGATATTAAATAAGCATGAGCTGTTACAGGAACACCGTCTGAAAATTGTTTTTTTGATTCTTGACCAAAAGCTAATTTAGATAAACTCATTTGATTTTTATCTAACATTAATTCAGCACTCTTAAGTTTTATATCATCAACATCAGGATCAGACATTGCACCTAAAAATTCATTAAGCTGATATCTTTTTGATACTTGTGCTGGAGTCATTTTTTTTCTAGATTCAATTCCAAATTCAGCAAGTTCATTTTTATTAAACTTCATTTTTTGTGTATCAGAAAAAACAAATGACTGTTCTGGTAAATACATAGGAACACCTCCGCTGCTATGTCTTGGACCAGTTATATTATATAAGCCAAACTTACCATCATCATTTAAATCAGTAAGAACTGTTTCACCACCTTCAGCTTCAAGATTTGCAACATCTCTTGGTACAGAAGACAATGAGTATCTAACACTAGTTTCCTCACCATTGCCATTACCCATACCACTATATGGAGATTTAACAAGACTAAAATCAAACTGATCACCAGTTGTCATACCACCTTGCTGCATTGTCTTTACAACCTTACCATTTTTTAATTCAAAACCTTTAGGTAATTTATTTATTTTAATTTTTGCCATGATTATAATATTTCTATATCTGCACCTGCTGCTATTAACGCTGCTAGTGTATCATTATCTATTTCTATTTCACCACCTTCTTGCATTTCATCTTGATGTATAAAGCCCATTTTAGCAAATCTATTATGATCTGCTTCTACATTGGCTTTATAACCTTTTCCTGATACAGGATCATACATCATATGTGGTTCAAACTCACCACCTTTTTTGTATAGTTCTTTACCATACATTGCTTGAGCATAATAATCAACAAGATTATCTGGTTCAGCTAAACCTAAATTAGCATCAAAGGTACCTCTTTTATTTACAGGATCTTCTACTGCACTATAAAGTTGATCTGCGCCTATTTGTCTTAACTCATCATTATACTCACGTTCTTTCTTTTCCAAGAAAAATTCATTAGCAAGATTTGCACCCATAACAAGACCTTCACTTACATCACCAAATGCTCTTACAGTAGGATCATTTTTAATAATATTTTTACCTTTAGCATAGGCTGTACCTAAACTTCTTTTTCTTTTTACAGTTGGTTGTTCTGCACCCGCTGGAGTTGGTGTAGGAGTAGGTGTAGGAGTAGGTACAGGAGTAGGAGTAGGATTTTGATTTATACCTTCCAATTCTTTTTTTAATGCTTGTTGATCTAAAAACAAACTACCCATACCAGAACCAGGACCGCTACCAGATACAAAAGTAGGTACAGGAGCAGGTGTTGTAATTTTATTTAATTCATCTAAATCTTCCTGTAATGCTTGTTGATAAAGAGAAAGACCACCCATACCAGAACCAGGACCAGCCCCTAATCCAGGGTTAGCTGCTTGTAATTGACTGTCTGCTACAGCTTGTGTATCAGATGCATAATCAGTTTGCATATTGTTTATTAAATTTTCAAAATCTAATTGTTCTGCATAAACACCACCAATACCGGAACCTGATATACCAAATTGTGCTTTAGGTAAATCACCTCCATACTTAAATTCAGATTCAGCTTCATAAGCAGCTCTTTGTTGAGCTTGTGTAGTTAATCCTGTCAACTGAAGTTTAACTTGATTTTTCTTAGCCCAATCTTCAAAAGAATCAACCATTGGAGGTGAAGGTTCTACTTCTTCTCTTGGTAATTCTACAATAGATCTTTGCTGTTCCTCTGGTTGTTTTGTTACTATACCAGGTGCATCTGTAATAAAATCAGCAGGATCTGTTGAACCCATTGATATATTACCCAGCATTATATTTCTATAATCAGCTTGTGCTTTTTTATAGTCTTCAGGACTTAATAACCTTTTATCATAAGAACTTCTATTTGGAGTTAAACCTTGACCTGATTCATAATTTTTAGCAGCATTGGCAATTATCTCTGAATCTACTTCATTAAGATTATTTAATCTATTAATAGTATCACCTAAAGAATTTTCATTAAAAAAGTTAACATCATGTCTTTGACCTAAGAACCCTGCAATACCTTCTTTTTTTGCACCTATTAAACCTTGTTGTTCTTGTTCTCTTTTACCAAGTTTATCATAGTCACTTTGTCTAGTGGCTAATATTGTTTTATATTTATTTTTATCTGTATCAAAATCAACCATGCTATAATTCAAAACATCATCCCCATATTGTTCTTTTGATCTTATAAAACCATCTGCTAAATCATCATAGTTTAAAACATAATCAGCAGGATTGTTTGTGCCAAAATCAATATCATATTTATTTAATGCATTTTGTGATGATTTAAATCTTGCTCTTTTTGCTTTAGAATCTCTAAAACTTCCGTCCATTAAACCATCACCATCTTTATCTTGTCCACTAAATGTTTTACCTAGAAAGTCATCTAATAAAAATGCAGCACCTAAAACATTTGACCCAGCTGGCGCAGCTGGTAAATAAACAGGTCTAGGTGGATTACCTTTTCCAAAGAAAGGACCAGAACCTCTGTTTGAACCTCCATATTGCATTTCAGGTTGTAACAACTGTGATCCAACTTGATTTGCCATCTGTTGAATTTGTTCATCAGAAAAGTTTTGTTGTTCAGGATTTAATATAGGTTCTTCAGGAGAAGGTGCCTGCATTGAAGCTTGTTGCTGTGCAAGTTTTTCCTTTTCCATCAACTCTACAGTTTGGAATAACTCTACAACAGCATTAGGTGAATAACCAACAGCTTCAAGTACTTGACTCATTTGAGTAGTTGTAACTCCCTGATCTATCATGGAAGCCACTATCTCTTCTGGAGACATGCCTTCATTAGCCATTTCCTGAAACTCTTGATAAATAGGTTCAATGCTTGAATCTGTTAATCCTTCTTTTACTGTATTTACACTTTTATTATTTAAATCCATCACCTATATAATATATTATTAATATACAAATAATATGGCAGATTGCCTAATTATCAGCATCATTCATTACCGTACTCATAATATAATTTGGTACAGTTGTTCCTTGTATTTTTGCTTCTTTATAATAAACTCTATTAAGTTTATCATATACTTTTTTTGCTTGTTTTTCTTCTGGTGTATTATCATATACACCATCTATATAGTTCTTGTATATAGTTAAATTGTCTATCTCCCCACCACTTTGATACTTATATAATTCTCTTAAATCTTTGTATCCATCCTCTTCAGTTGCTTTTTTAAAGTTTGTTTGAACATCAGGTCTTTTCTCTGTTACTCCACCATAGACAATCATGTCTATGTACTCTCTAGTTTCTTTAGGTAATTGTTTTGTCCAATCATTACTTTTATAAATATCATTACCTTTAGCTTTTTCTGCTTCTAATATGTTTTTTACTTTACCTCTCCCATAATTATAAGAAGCTAAAGCTTTAATTAATCTATTTTCTGCAGTAGCACCTGGTTTATCTATAAATGAAGCATTGTATAATTCATTCATTGACCACTCTTGAACATCATGATTTTGTTTTGGATCAAATGGATCTACTTCTTTAACACCTGTTGCTTTCTTATAATCTTTTATAACAGCTTCTCCTATCTGTCCTAAACCCATGTAGCCTAAACTATTTTTTGCTTTAGGGTCTAATCTTGATTCTACAAAAGCCTGCTTATAAAGTAACTGAGGTGTTATTTTATAACCATCAAATGGTTTTGTTTTAACATCTTTATTTAATTTATCAGATGCTTTTTCAACTTGAACTGTTGTATTCTTTGCACTAGTTGGTTTAAGATCTGTAGTATATCTTGTACCATACCACATAAACTCATCTTCACCTGCTTCACGTGCTGCTCTAAAAGCTTGTTTAAAATCACCATCATCATCTCTATCACTAACACCCCAGTTCCAAGGATTCATATAGTCACTCCAAGATGTCTCTTGAGGTTTTTGTACGTTATCTTGTACATTATCTTGTACAGGAAATTTAATAGTTTGGTTTAATTTAAGATTTTGAATATCTATTCCTGGATTAGCTTTTTTTAAATCTTCCCATGAAATTTTATTTTTATTAGCTATACCATAAAATGTATCTCCTGATTTTACTTTATACTCACCACCTGTTTGATATTCAGGTGTTTCTATAGTTTTATATCCTTTTAACCAATGAGGTTTTTGACTTTGTTCTTCCCTCATTAATTTTTGAAGTTCAGTAATTCTATCCGGACTCCATTTTTCAGTTTTTAAAATTTCTTCATATGGTAAAATAAATTCATTACTAGGGGAAGTAGATCCATAACTTTTTTGAAATTCATTAGTTAAATTTTTAACATTATAGTTTTTTAATTCTTTTGTTGGTATTTGTCTTACTAGTAACTCACTATCTCCTTGATAACCTCTACTTTGTTGTATGTTAGGATTACTATAATATGATAAGTCTCTGGGATTTTTACTAAAACCTTGACCATAACCTTCTCTATTTACTTTAAGACTTTCTAGTTTTTGTTTTGGTGAAAGTTTTGTACCAGCTGCTTCTAATTCATTATAATACTTTTTTAATGCAAGTTCAGCTGTTTGACCTGGTTTTTGAATTCTTGCTATTGTTGTGTAAGGTATTTCTTTAAGTGCTCTAGGATTATATTTATAAAGATTTTGAAGTTCTTTTATACTTGGTTTTATACCTACTGCTGACAAACCTAACATCCCAGCATTTGCTAAACTAGGATCATTATAAAATGTTTCACCATCTTGATATAAATCTTTACCTGTAGCAATAAGACCAACCCCCGGAATAGCATAAGTACCCATTGAAGCAACTTCTGCTACTGGATTTTTTTGCCAATCCATTAACGGTATATTACCTAATCTTTGTTCTGACTCAACTGCATTTTGATCTAAAAGAAAGTTATTTTCAAAACCACCTGGTGATAAAGAAGCGGATATAGCATCAACAGGATTTGTTAAAACATTCCAAGCTACATTTGCATAATCACCAGCAGAATTAGCTTGACCGGCTAGACTAAGATCAGTACCTTCATATTCATCAACTTGTCTAATTGCATCAGTTGTATTTACATCAGGAATTCTTTGTCCATATTTATTTACCCTAGGTGTTTTAGGTTGGGGTTTAGCTACAGGTTTTGATTCTTTAACTAATCTGTCTGATTTTTCAGGATAAAAATTTGAAGGGAGTCTTTCTATTGACTGAAGTCCTACTTTACGTATTTTTTTTTCAGCACCACCTTGAGCTGTAGGTAAGGCTTTACCGCCACATTTATGACAAGTGTCTACATCATTACCACCATCTGCGGCTTTCCATGACCAACCACAGTTATTACAATTCATAGTCTTAGTTAAAAGACCACCACCATATTTCATTTTAGGTTTTTCATTTGAATTAGCAATTTCAGTAACCATGGGAAGTCTAGTCTTAGGATCATAAAGAACATCATCTTCAGTAAGTGTAAAACCAGCTTTTGATTCCATTGATCTTTCACCTGCAGGTTTTCTAGATACTACATCATATAACTGTCTATTTTCAAAAACAGGCATGTTATCAGGTGTAACTTTTATCCCTTGATTCTTAAGCTTATAAGCTTCTCTTTCCAACATTCTATTTTGTTGGGGGCTCATAGCTTCATATGTTTTTGTAAAAGGATTATATTCCCTATGATACCTGTTTTTATTTTTAGAAACAGCAGGTTTTTCACTTTCTAAAACTATGTTGCTATTATCATATACATGATATGGAGTTTCTCTATACTGGCAAGTATCACAAAATTCATTTCTTTGAAGCATCCCTTCAAACATTTCTTTGTTTTTAAGGTTACTTACAGGTTTAATAGGTCTATCAAAAGATCTAAGCAATGGTCTAACTTCTCTATTATATCTATCCCAAACTGCTTGAGCATTATCTTGATTATCAGCTACCCATTTAGAATAATTATCTAAAAAATCTAAATCTTTTCTAGTTGGAGCTCTTAATGCTTGATATGTGTTATCAAAGTGATCTTTTCTATAAATGGTATCATCTTTTTTATACATCTTCCATGACTCAGGATCTTCTTCATAGTTATATTGTGAACTATAATAACCTTCCGGTCTATATGGTAAATATCCTTCTGCATTAGCTTCTCCTAAAATTCTAGGATCTTTCTTAACACCACCACCTGTTTGTGCTAAAGGTATTTCAAATACCATATCACCAGGAAACTTATAATCATTACCTGGTATCATAGCTTTAGTATTACCTAAGTTATCTGTTCCCATAACAGGGAAGTCTACACCTTTCATTGTAATGTTACCAGAAGGTATGATATTATAGGGGTTATTTACATCAGGGGAATTTCTTTTATAACCCTCTGTGCTAAAAATACCTGATACATGAGTTATATATTCATTAGGTCCACCTGGTAATCCTATTCTTTCTGTGTATTCAAATTTCTTTTTCATTACCTAAAGGATAAATTTAATTTAGTATTAGCTATTTTAAGAAGCATTTTTCTATTTAAAGATTTTTTTCTTCTAAGAAGTATTTTATTATAGTAATGTCTAAATTTCTTATGTTGAATTTCTTCTTTATTATAATTCAAATTTGCATTATTTAAATCTCTAATGTACCCATTTACTTGAGTGATAAACTGATTGTTCTGAACACCACTAAACTCACCTCTGTCATTGGTAATATCATAGAATTGATTAAATCTAAATTTCTGCTCTTCTTTAGAATATAATATTCTTATATCATTTGGACCTACAATAGGATATTGAATCATTCCATATGGATCTTCTTTAGGATTTAATTCTAATTTTAATAGACCGGAAATCTGTTCTGTATTATAAATAATACTTTCATCAAAATTAAAATCTAAATCATGCCATCTATCATCAGCACAACCATTAATTAAATCACCTCCATATACGTATGACTCAAGTTGATACTCAACATTTCTAAGAGTCATGACATTTTGCCCCGTGTTTTCTATAAGTTCTATTTCCCAAGGGTAGTTATCTCCATAATAATTTGCATAACTTTGACATGTTGCATTATGCCTCCATATACCACCTCTGTTTATAACACCAGAGCTATTGTTTGTCTTAGTAGTAAAGAAATGATTAATGCTTGGCATTACAAGTTCGGGATGCCAATCATGAAATGATATCCAAGCTGCTGCTTTTGGATCATAAGATATAGTCCAAGAAGCATCTTCAAAGAAAATAGGATCTCCAATAGTTAATGGTAACTGTACGCCAGTTGAACTTTCATAAATAAACTGATTGTTTCTAAATACAACATAACTTGATTGAGTACCATTAGGCTGATATACATACTCTTCTTTTACCTTGTAATCCTTTTTTGTAAAATAAACTATATCATAATTAGGATCATAAATACTTTGACAACCTACACCCATTATTGGATTATCTGATAAAGGGCTTTGTTCTAAATCAGGATACTGCCTTATTAAAATAGATGGTAAATATTTATTAAACCATTGTTTCATTCCTTTATTGGCAATATTTTCAAGTTTTCCTGTGTAGTGAAATATTTTACCTTGAGCTTGTGAAATATAAAATATACCAGACGGTGTATTTACAACAGCTCTTGCACTTTCAGATGAACCGTATTCATTTGATAAGTCACTATTTACAATATTTTGCAAAGCTTGTTGAAATAGACCACCATCACCCAGTGTAATCTTTGTACCAAGATCAGTTTGCAATTGATCCACCCCTTGAAACATTTGAGGAGATTGATAAGGGAAAAATATAATAGCACCTGTTTTATTTATAGGCTTTATTACATTCACTTCACTTTTAAAATCTTTATAATTGTTAGGTAAAAATACTCTCCAAAAATCTTTTTTAGCTTCTAATTTAGCTTGCAAAGAATACATCAATCTTTTTGGATAATATTGATAACAATTTTCAGCAACATAAGGATCATAATCTCTTGATTGAATACTACCAAAAGATGTTACTTGTGTCACAAATTTAGAAACACTTAGTGACAAATCATATTTGTAAAAATTACCTTTTTTAATATCATCAGCATGAAATAAATCATCTACGTTTGTATACTCATTTATATCATAATGACGTTCAAAGTTTATATCACCCCAATCTCTATATGCTAGATTATATTCAGATTCAACATAAAAATCTTGTATACCATTTATATGAGTATACATGTATGCTGTTGTCATACTAAATACAGCATTTGGATCATTAGATACATTACTAAATAAAGTTGTAATGTTACCTGTAATAACACTAGCCGTACCTCTATCTAAATAAAATAAATCATTGGGCATAGCATTTTTTGAATTTGCTAAACCAAAGGTGATTATTTCATTAGCAAGTTCTGCTGTATCATATTTATTAGTATCCATCCAAAATCTTGGATATGGTATATTAACTCTTTTTAAATAATCATAAGAATATTCATTTGGTTGACCATTCAAAAAGTCCGTAAATATTGGCATTATTGTTTTTTCTGTATACCTATTTACATAGGTATCACCTGCAAATATAGGCTCAGAAGAAAATTTTTCCAATGGGTTGTTTGGTTCTATTAATTCAATACAACCCCTCATTTGAATTTGCTTTATTCCATCTAATTGACCATATTGATTTTCAAATTCAAATTTCAACCCTCCGTATAATGCTGAAATTTTTGCTTTTCTTTCTAACCCTGGTTTTTTTATATATTGATCCCCATAACTTTGAAGGCCGCTACCTCCAATAGCATATCTTGATTTATCAACTACAGTTGGATTATCAAATTCTTTATCAGTTGAAATAGCAACAGTCATTGGTCTAAATAAATTATTTACTTTATAACCATCAAATTCCTGAAATGAACTACCTATATAATTTGAATCATTATTTTTAGATCTATATTGTTTTGTTGCCAATAGTTTTTTAAATATTGCATAAAAACCATGTGAATTATGTTTATAGGCAAAATCAGCTTCTTTAACCATATTGTAAAAAAGATCAACTATTTCTTGAGCTCCTAAAGCTATATTTGTTCTTGCAATAAGAGGACCTAAAAATAGTAACATGGTGTTAGGTAAAGCCCCTGAAGGATGGTCTATATTATAAGACCTTTCCATATAACCTGAATTAGCACCAGGAAGTACAGATGCAACCCCATTAGCGGTTCTCTGTAAAGCCATTGCTATTTTATTAAAAGCACCACCTAAATACAATGTACCTACTGAAGCTATGTCATCAATTAATACTTGAGCGGCTGCTGTTGCTATATCTGAAGCACCAGAACCACCAGCAGCAGCTGCTGCAGCAGCAACAGAATAGGCTGCACCTGAAGCTGGAATAGATGCAACAGCACCTGGGATAACACCTGCAATAGAGTCTGGAGTAATAGAAGTTATATGTGAAGAAGCACCTTGTATCTTATAAGTCTCTTTACCTTTAACTCTACTGATTGCATAACCTACACCAATTAATCCAGCTATCAATGCAGCACCATTTCTTAGTAATTTATTTTGAGGGTGATTTTCTGACTTAATAAACTTACCAACAGAATCACCACTTAACTCACCATATATTCTAGTCTCATAGGCATTTAAAAAAGGTCTTCTAAACATTAATTCAGGAGAATGAAATGTAAAGAAATCTTTTTTATAACCTGTTAAAGGAGGATACTTACTCATGGAAGTACCCCACGTATGTTGACCATCCGTTCTAAAATTCTGTGGTTCACCAGAAGCATCTGGATTACCATCATGAAAAAATACATCTTCTCTTAAATCATTGTAAGGATAGTTAGGATATAAACCTTTTGAATTACCCAATGTTTGACCACCGGCTGGTATTAGATATTCACGCATGTTCTTGAATATACCTTTTGCAAGAATTGATCTATGACCTTCTCTTGAACCTCTTAGTATTTCATAACCAACTATATTTGTTATAAGGTTACCATTATTATCAACAGGAGGTTGTATATCATCAAACTCTACACCTAATATTCTAATTTTTTTTGTATCAGCACTTGTCAAACGTAATTCTTCTGCCGTTTCTTCTGTTGGCATTTTATGATGTCTTATGGGTAAACCACATAAGTCCCCCCAAATATCAGGTCTAGTTGATGAATATTTTTCAGTAGATTCCCAATAAGCCATATCACCTTTTGCAATTATTCTACCTCCGTCTGCTGTAACTATATTTAAGTTTTGAGTTTTTGTTGCTGTATTATAAACTTGCCAATTTTTTTCATCGTTTGATAATGCATTAAGATTACCAGTAGCACTTTGTGTTTCATTTACAGGTTGTTGAAATTGATTTAAACCAGAGGTTTTTGATGCTCTGCCTGGTATGTGATATGAGCTGGATCTTTCTCCTGTATTATATATCCATCTAATAAAAAATGCATATTGTTCATCACGCATAAAATTGGTTTTATTACCGCCTTTATAGTAATATGATGAGTCATATTCTGAAACAACCCATCTTGTTTTTATTTTATTTGCTAATGGTTGATAATTAAAATCAAACTGTTCACTTGGTGCTTTTCTTATAAGGTAATCATTAACAACAAACATTGCATCTGACTTTTCATATGCAGGTGTTCTTAATGGTATAAACTCTAAAGGAACAGTTACTAATGCTTGATCTATATAATCAATCTCTATTTTTGATGTTTCTGTACTATATAAACCTATTTTTTTAGCTACAGTTTGCTCTTGATTATTAGATAATATTACTAATTCAAAATACTCAAATTCTTTATCTAAATTTGTAACTTTTATTTCTAATCCACCTGATGATCCACTGTGATCAAATAAAGATTGAATGTTTGATACACCTATATAATCTGTAATTTTTTGTTCATTTACGGTGTAGGCTATAAAAGCTTGATAAGAACCATTTCTAAGTTGACCACCACTTTCAGATTTTTTAATATCCACACATGGTGTATCAAGTAAAGGAGCTAATCTTATCTTTTCACAATCCAGTTCATCTGTATCTTCATATATAGCACAAGGTTCTTCTCCAGAAATTAATATCTGTTTCCAAGGTATATTATCTATATTGATAGTTCTTGATGGGTTATTTCCATCATCCCAATATGCTTGCCAAGTGCAATCAAAATTTTCTTTAGCTGCTCCCGTTATTAAATAGTTTCTGTTAAAATTAAGACATGGGTCATTAACTAAAGTTGTGTACTCACATTTGCTATCATCAAACTTTCCAATTTCTGAATTTATATCATCCGTTGAATATATAATCCATTGATCAGAAAACATATGTATTGCTCCTATAATAGTATAAGGAGCTGCACCACATCCTATGTTAGCTGGTTCATTCCCTATTAATGCAAGATCTCCATCAACTGAATTATTTATTGCATTACGTGCATGAGACCAAGATTCTTTTGCTTGAAAAGAAGCATTGGTATCTTTCACCATACCCTTTAAAAAAGTTCTACTGTCAACAGTAGATGTATTTTGCATTTGAGGTTGTGCTTTATTTGCTCTTTTCTTTGCCATAATATTATCCTAATGTAGGGTTGCTTTTAAACATGTTATAGTAATTATGGTATTGTGCTTTTCTATTCACTTGCCACATTTTCTTTAACTCTGCAAAATCCGGTGTATTAACAAAGCTTAATGCATTATTTCTAGCAGCTCTCAACCTTGCTTCTATTAAACTCATTTGATTTCCTACAGCTTCTCCAGCAAACATCATGTTTTCTAATATCCTTTGTTTTAATGCATATTCATAATATTCATTACAATAAGGATGATCAAGTACTAAAAGATTACCATTATTATCTTCCATAGCTCCTTGATAGTTTATATAAACCTTTCCAGTCTTAAAGTTTGTTTTTAGAAACCCATCTTTAATTTCACCTACGTTATCTGAAGAAACATTTATATTTGGACAATCACAAGTAGAATCATTTACAGTAGCAATACGTAAAGGTGCAAAAGCTGTATAAGATCTATATTGACTTCCTGCTACTTTATGGATTAACTTATACTCTTTACCATCAGGGCAATTTTGAATAACACAAACATCATTACATTCACCATCACTACATGAATCTGTAAATCCTGGATCTGGAACATAGTCTACATGAACATCTTCAATATGTGTACCTGAAGGCATTTGAGTTTCTACAGTATATTCACCACAGATAAATGCATAATTTAAATATGCAAAGTCATGAGGTAAACGTGCTTTATTATGTTCTACTTCTAAAACAACTTGTTTTGTTCTATGTATTCTTACACCTAAATCATAATTAACTCTTGTTGCTACTTTAATAAGTTGTGCAGCGTCAATCATACCTTCTAGAGCATAGGTTGAAAAGTCAATAGAAACATCTTCTATTAAACTATCAAAGGTTCTGTATTTATGTGAAATTGCCATTATCTATGTAAATTAATTTTGTTATCTGAATCTTCTGAAGGTATCTTAAGAGTGTTCATCATAACTCCTAATACTTGCTGTTCTATTTCAGCAAACAATGACTCAGGAATATTTATATCCTGTTCATATCTTGGCGTACATTGATCTTTGGTTTCACATAACCAATCAGATATATCATCATCAAAAACACCTTCTAATCTTATTGCATCCCATTCTAAGTCTGGTAAATACAAATACCCGTTAAGGTACCAGAAGTACTTTTTGTTATTGTATCTAAATGAAGTTGTTTTTGTCAATGAAATGTAAGTACCCGGATGAGTAGCTTGAAGCTCTTGAGAGCCGTCTATTGAACTCACAGTTCTAATTAAAGGTCCCCAGTAACCTTCCATCATATTTGGAAGTTTATTTTTTGTACGTTTTATTGTACAACCTGATTGTATTCCTGTACAAGCGGCTTCTACTTTATCTACTTCAATTAATTCTATAAATGGAAGTGTTTTCCATATAGCATTAAATTTCATTAGCTTATTTGCATGATCTTGTCTTCTTATTAAAAGCTGTGCAAATTTTTGTATTAAGCTATATACATATCTGTCAGTTACAAAAGCATCTTGTACTTCCGCTTTTACCTGACCTCTTATTCTTGATATTACTGATCCTATAGTTGTCATGATGTTTATATTTCAAATTCATCATAGTCCTTTAGTGCTTTGTTAGTATTTTTTAAGTTAGGATCATACAGATGTGAAACTTTCATTTTACTCTGCATCTTTACATACTTTGTCCAGTTCTTAGGATATTCTTTAGCAACTGATCTTTTAAAATCTCTGCAGGCTACAAATGACCACAGTTCTCTATTTTTAAACCTATATTTAGTTGACCAGTTTGTATAAAATATTTTGCCTATGTTTCCGTCTGTTTCCCAATTCTTATTTCTTAATACCTTACCATACTCATTTGATTTAGAATAATCTATATTAACAGTCTTTGCTGGAGGACATGTTCCTATAAATATATAACCCAATGAATCCGGCAACTCTACACCGTCTCTATGTTCAATAACTCCTTCCCATAATGCTCTATTATATAGTTTAATAATATTTTTTAATTTATTATTGTCAATGTGTGAGTATAATGGTCTCTTGTCTTTAAATTCTTTAAATGTTTCTTTATTTAATATACCTAATGTTTTGTTCCTATATCTAGGAGCTTTTAAATCAGGTTTGTTAAAATTACTAATCATAGTTTACAATATTAATTTACAAAAAAAAGAGCAGTTATGAAAGTTTATATTGTTGAACTTTTATAATGCTTGATAAGTTAATTCAGTAATTGTACCTATAATTGGATCTTGAAGTTCTAATTTGCCTGATCTTCTATTGCAAGTATACTTATTTGAATAATGATAGTGATCTGTTTTACCTAAACTTGGTAAAGTCTTTTCAATAAAACCAGCAGTTTCATTAGAGGTCATATATTCTGTTTTTGTGTCTGTATGAATATGACCTTTAAATAGTGTTCTGTTAATTGTTTTACCCCATTCAATAGGATATTCACTAGCATAAATTAATGGTGTATTTTTAGAACGTTTATCTCCATGCTCAAATGCATTAAAATTATTATGATAAACATGCACTTTCCTTTCATCATATTTTACATCCCACTCAATTTCATCAGATTTAATTGATTTGGAAAGAGCATGTGCTAAATGATATGATGATAATCTGTCATGATTACCGGGTATATAAACAACCACTAATTTTTCACAAAATGCTTTAATATAATTAATAGCCCAATGCATTGCATCAAAAGCTTGCTGATAAGCCTCTGTAGCGTTCATACAGTTATCCAAAGGTGTTCCGCTTGTGGTTGTACCAGAAAAGGTATCCATGTTGATTAAATCACCTCCTAGGACAAAATACATCTTTTCTATATGATGTGTTGGTACAGCTCTTTTTATTAAGTTTTTGATTGTATCCTCAAAATCTTTATCTATTGTTTCATTACCTTCTTTACCAAAATGAATATCTTGCAAAGACATCACACCACAAACCACATCTTTATCAAGCCTGTTTAATTTTACCTTTGGTATTTTAAAAGTTTTAGGTTTCCATTTTTCTAATAAATCCTTCAATAAATCTCCAGGACCTTCTTTTACTTTACTAACCAAAGCTGATACACGCCAGTGATCAGACATTTGTTTATTCCAATATTGAGATAATTTCCACTGAGTTGTGTCAATTTTTAAAAGTTCTATAATCTCCTCTGCTGATTTAGGTTCAGTAGTTGATGAAATTGAAAGTGTTTTTTCACCTTTATCTAAATCCACTGATTCTGTAAACTTACTAGTTGGATCTTTAATAAGTTTATGTATTTTATTTGCTCTACGTCTTTCCTTAAGAATTTCTTTTTTAATTTTAATATACTCTGATTCAAGTATACCTAACCTGGCAGCACAGTATGTTGGATTTTTTTTCCATCTAATTGTTTCTGCAACTTGTTTTTTTAATGAACTCATATAAAAAATATTTATAAATTAACCAAATGTATGAAAATTATTTTAATAAAAAAAGAGAGCCCCCGTAGGGACTCTCTCCAACGTCAGTAGTAGAAAACCAACAAACCACCACTTCTTGTTGTTATGCTAATGTAGTAACTAATATTTCTACAGAATCACATGTAGATCCTCCAAAATTAGAAACTATTTTAATTTTATATTCTGTTGCGGGTGTTAAAGCTGTTATCTGAAAATCAGACACTGCTGTTGCAATAGGTAAAGTATTAGCTAGAACCCATCCTATAGGGCTTGTTACCGTATCAAAGTACACATTAAATGAAGTGCTTAAACTTGATATACCTCCCCAAACAACAGATAAAGTTGTATCAGTAATATCTTCTGCATATACATTGTAAGGTGCATGGTGTACATTATCTGCCGTACAAACACCTAAACCATTAGCTATCATCAAACTAAACTTTTGTATAATCTGATCAAGCCTCTCACCACTATTTACTTTTAAAATACCAGTAGGTGTTTCAACTTGAAATGTAGATCCGCAATATGAAACACATTCAGTACATTGTACATCATCACATCTTTCATTGCCCGGACTACAATCTGTATATCCGCATGGTGTTTCATGCTTTATATCACAACATCCGCATGGTAACTTTGAACAATTGCAATTACAATCATTACAATTACCACAACTCTTAGATTTATTATTACAAGCCATTTATTTATTTATTTATTTTTATTCAATTTAGTTATTCACTTATACATCCCCAGCACAACAAGTATCATAATTAAATGTTAATGTAAAACTTTGACCGGATCCTCCACTGTATTCTAAATCAGCAATAACACAAGGATTTGCTAAAGTTTGTTGACCTGTAACAGGATCCGTTACTATATTGTAGTTTCTTATACCTACTGTACCAAAATTACCACTACCATTATTTTGAGTATTTGTCATTGTTATTGTATTCGCTGGCAATAATAAACTAGGAGCAAAATTAAATTGAACCATGTTAGCTATAGGACAGGCAAAATCTGATCCCGAAATTGTTAGAGTTGGATCAGCATCTGCAATAAATACAGATCCAACTTGAGCATTTTGATTTAAATCAACAGAACCTATAAATGTACCATTTAAAAGAATATCAAAATTATCATCTGTTACTGAGTTCTCATTACATATTTGGAATACAACTCTTCTGTTAGGACAATCAGGTATAGCAATGTCTTCTTCAGTAGTAAAACTAATACCTGGACATTCTATAGATGTAGATTGGCCATTTAAAGTACCAACTATAGTTATTTGATAATTTGTATTATCATTTAAACCAGTCAATGGTACGCTTGGACTTGAAGTTAAATTACTTACAGTAATAACGTCACTACTTGAACCATCTGTTATTGTAATATTATAAACAGCTGTTGTACCTAATACATTTGTAAAAGATACAATAGCACTATTTTCAGTTATATCAGATACAGCTATATTTTCTATACAAGGAATTGATGTTGTTATACTTTTACTAACTGTGTCTGTACAAGTATCTCTCCCATCTGTTACACAGAAATCTATTGATGCGTTTAATGTTCCAAACGTGCTTAAAGTTGTACTGCTTATATCAAATATAAAAGGAGTACTTGTTCCTGCAAAATTACTAAATGTAAATATACTATTTGCAAGAACTCCATTTTGATCAGTAACAGAAATTGTTGTAGAACCACCACAATCAATAAAACCTGAAGGAATACTTGATGAAGCAAAACTAAATGAAAGACCTGTTGGGCTACCTGTTTCATCTGAAAGTACATCAAAATCATAATCAAATATAATAGAATCACAAGCTCCAGGGCAGCAATTTAATTGAATATCTTTTATGGCTTGATGCATATCACATATTACCAACCAAGCATTACCCATTGCTTCTGCTAAAGTATTTGGTGTAGCAGACCAACCAGATAATGAACCATATGTACCACTACCGCTTAATAAAAGCTCAGAACTTGTTATACACCCAGCTTGATTAACAGCGTTAGTTATTAATGGTGGTGAGCCAACTGCAGTTTCTAAATTACAATAGGCTTGTTCTAAAGCAACTAACAATACGGAAGCTGCAATTGTTTGACCCTCTAAAATACAAGATGAATAAACTTCAGGATCTCCTGTTGATGTGTTACAATTACCATCTTCATCTAAAATACAACCTTCTAAAATACTAATTCTAGTTTCATGATTTTGTATAAGAAGTTCTATAACTTCTATTGATGATAATATACTGCATATTTTTTCTGCAATAAAAACTGAAAACTGATCTATTAATAATTCAGTTACTTCATTCCCAGTCTCATCTTCATAACTTAAACAACCTAAAGGAACAATAATGTCTATTCGTGAAACTCCTTTTTCACGGCATACTTCATTTATAATTAATTGAATTATTTCCTCTAATGTATCCGGTCTAATTTCACCTTCAGGTAATGTACACAATAAGTCTATAGCATCAATATTAACTTCAGGAATTGATATATCACAAAGCTTTTGAGCAAGCTCTGCAATCACATCACTAACTGTATCTCCTGTACATAATTCTATACACGGAATGTCTGGACCTTGCCAGACAACACAGTTTGAAGATATATTATTACATGGTACAGAACCACTATTAGTTATTGGCAACATAAAATCCTATTTTACAACTTAGAAAACTTACTTGTATACATATATAATATACAAAAGTTTTTGTAATCAAGCAAGAACTTAATTACTTAAGTTATAAAATAGGATTTATATAAATCTAAAAAGATTTGTTTTATTCTGAAACTACTTCCATTGAAGGAGCTTCTTCAGCTGGTGCTTCTGAAATAGTACCATCAGCAAGAGAAATATTTACTTGCCCATAGTTTTCTTGAAGTTTAACAGAAACCTCTTGCATTTTTGCTTTCATTGCAGCATGATCTTGTAATAACTCATACTTTGCAATTTCAATGTTTGCAAGATTGTTTACAGCATTTCCAATTGCTTGTTGTAATCCTTGTAATGCTTGTAGTTCTTCAGCAGTGATCTTTTTATCTGCTACTTCTTTTGTTGATTTTTTTGCCATGGTTATTTTTAATTAAAAAATTATTATTATTACAAATATACAAATTATTATTTAATTACCTAATTATTTATAGGATCATCTGCTACTGTTAATGTAACCGATACAGGTGTAATTAAATTATCAATCTGACTTTCAATACTTGATTCAATATTAGCTACAGCTTCTTCTCCCATAGCTTCTTTAACCCATCCTACAACATCACTGTGCACTACAGTATCAAAAGCTGTAAAGTTAGATAAGTCTTCAGTGTTTAATGACTGTGTTCCTATTATAGTTACTGAGTAAGGGTCTCCATCTGAATCCACTTGATCAGATGTTCCTGTTACTCTCCAATGCACATTGTACACTACGTCAGACTCTCCTGCGTGTGTTGGGTATGTGTCAACCGTTTTGCAATCCCATGCGTAATTAATCATAATTTTGTTTTTTTTGTTTTTTTATTTTTTAGGTCTTGTATGGATATTGGTCCACTAGTTTGTAAAGCCATTTAATATTGATTTAAGGTTATCAATTTGCTTTTGCTGTTCTTTTATAGCTTCAATAAGTACTGCTGTAATATTACCATATGCTACAGATAATATTCCGTCTTCACTTCCATGTACAACTTCTGGTGCAATCTTTTGAATTTCTTGTGCTATAACCCCCATAGAAGACCTTTTTTCACCTATCTTGTTATAAGTGACACCTCTCATAGATGTTACCTTTTCAAGAGCATTAGGAATTGTTTCTACATTTTCTTTTACTCTTGCATCAGAGTTGGCAATAACCTCTCCAGAGGCTTTAATGTTACCGTTTACTTCAAGCCTTTCCCTAGGATCAGTTGTTCCAATACCAACCTCACCGGTTAAGTATTTAATAAACATCCTAGTACTGCCGTTTTGTATAAAACTATAACTTGCCCATTCACCACTAAACGAAACACCGCCGTCAGAGTAAGTACCAAAATATTCCTCATTAGACCTTAATGTAAGATGACTTGGTCCGTTACCATAAATAACCTCTAATTGTCCGTGTACAGTTAGATTCCGTCCCCATGGTGCGTTTGCCCCTATTCCTACGTTACCATCGCTGTAGTCTATATCATTGCCGGTAACAGTCCATGGTGATGAACCTCCACCTCCACCTGCAGGGGTAAACAATGCCCCGTTTTGATATAAATCTCCTGTAAAATTAATATCACCATTTACATCAAGTTTGTAAGAAGGATCAGTAGTTCCAATACCTACATTACCAGTGGTGTGGGCAATATGCATACGGGTATTTCCGCCGTTTTGTATAAAACTATAACTTGCAGAATTACCATTAAATTTTACCCAAGCAGAGTGGTAATGAGTAGAAACACCTTCAATCCATGGATATGTCATCCAAAGACCTTTATCATCGGTGTAGCCTGTAAGTTGAATCTCTATTTCATTATCAACAGTTAGTGTACGTTGAGGGTCAGCAACTCCAACACCAATCTTTACCAGTTCTTCTGTTATACTTGGTTCAGGGTTAAACACCACAACATTTCGTGTAAA
>Ga0209555_10000252_pt1 | contig 46573 bp, 34 predicted proteins | sample SaaInl85LU_5_DNA_FD_184643 | JGI IMG/M metagenome (GOLD analysis project Ga0209555, IMG submission 184643) | Marine microbial communities from expanding oxygen minimum zones in the Saanich Inlet - ESP_85LU_5_DNA (SPAdes) (version 2) | ecosystem: Environmental > Aquatic > Marine > Intertidal...
TGGAACTTTGTATACAGCATGTTCTATGGTAAAAAAGCAGAACAAAACCCATGGAGGTCTAATACTTTAGAGTGGACCACCCCCGTAGAACATATGCATGGAAACTGGCCAGGAGCAATCCCTCACGTACACCGTTGGGCTTATGATTATAGCAAGCCAGGTCATGATGAAGACTTTGTGCAACAACACATCCCTTTAAAAGAAGGTGAGGAAGAACTACAACACTAGACATTAAGCAATTAAATACTATATTTAAAAGCCTTTCTTAAAACAAGAAAGGCTTTTTCTTTATATTTGTGTATATGAATGAAAATCTGGATCCAACCGACGACCATTTCTCAGCTGAAGAACACGATATTGAAAAAGTATTAAGACCTCTTTCATTTGATGATTTTGCAGGGCAAGACCAAGTTCTTGAAAACCTACAAATTTTTGTAGAAGCCGCAGTTGAACGCGACGAAGCCTTGGATCACACCTTGTTTCATGGCCCTCCAGGACTTGGAAAAACGACCCTAGCACATATTCTTGCCAATGAACTTGGAGTTGGAATTAAAGTTACCTCAGGCCCTGTATTGGATAAGCCAGGAGACCTTGCAGGCTTACTCACCAATTTGGAAGAAAGGGATGTGTTATTTATTGACGAAATTCACCGTCTAAGCCCAATTGTAGAAGAGTATCTATACTCCGCTATGGAGGATTATAAAATCGATATTATGATTGAATCTGGACCCAATGCACGCACGGTTCAAATCAACTTAAACCCTTTTACCTTAATAGGAGCAACAACAAGGTCTGGGCTATTAACCGCTCCAATGCGTGCCCGATTTGGAATTAGCAGCCGCTTACAATACTATTCAACCGAACTGTTGTCAACAATCATTCAAAGAAGTGCAGAGATTTTAAAAGTCCCTATCAATATGGAGGCTGCTATAGAAATTGCAGGTCGAAGTCGAGGAACACCCCGTATAGCCAATGCACTGTTACGCCGCGTTAGAGATTTTGCACAAATTAAGGGTAACGGGAAAATAGATATTGCCATCGCAAAATTTGGGTTGAAAGCCCTGAATGTTGATGCCCATGGATTGGATGAAATGGACAATAAAATTTTGACCACCATTATTGATAAATTCAAAGGAGGTCCTGTTGGGGTCACCACCATTGCAACCGCCGTGAGCGAAAGCTCAGAAACGATTGAAGAAGTTTATGAACCGTTTTTAATTCAACAAGGATTTATCATGCGAACCCCAAGAGGTCGTGAAGTGACCGAACTTGCTTATAAACATTTAGGACGTATCAAAGGCAATATTCAAGGCGGATTGTTTTAAAATGAATTTAAAAAACCACTATACAAGCCTACTAAAAGCTGAGGCCAAACGCCTGGGGTTTTTATCTTGTGGTGTGAGTAAGGCCGGTTTTTTAGAAGAAGAAGCACCCCGTTTAGAGGCTTGGCTCAAAAAAAATAGCCATGGTAAAATGCAGTACATGGAAAATCATTTTGACAAACGCTTGGATCCTACATTGTTAGTAGAAGATTCCAAAAGTGTTGTGTCATTAATCTATAATTATTTTCCAGAAGACACTCAACACGACCCAGAAGCTCCAAAAATAAGTAAGTATGCCTACGGAAGAGATTATCATTTTGTAATTAAAGATAAACTCAAACAACTTCTAGAATTTGTTAAGGCAGAAATAGGAGAGGTGCATGGTCGTGCTTTTGTAGATTCCGCTCCAATCTTAGAAAAAGCATGGGCCAAAAAATCAGGATTGGGATGGATCGGAAAACACAGTAATTTACTGACACAGCAAGTAGGATCATTCTATTTCATCGCAGAACTTATTATTGATCTAGAATTAGATTACGATTTGCCTGTAACAGACCATTGTGGCAGTTGTTCAGCTTGTATAGATGCCTGCCCAACAGAAGCAATTACTTCAGAATATGGTGTTGATGGGAGTAAGTGCATCTCCTATTTTACCATAGAACTCAAAGAGCAAATTCCCTCCGAAATGAAAGGACAATTTGACAACTGGATGTTTGGCTGTGATGTGTGTCAGGATGTATGTCCATGGAATCGATTTTCAAAAGCACATAACGAACCCTTGTTCAATCCTAAACCTGAATTATTGTCCATGACCAAAAAGGATTGGGAAGAGATTACACAGGAAACATTCAGTAAAGTATTTCAACATTCAGCTGTAAAGCGCACAAAATTTTCAGGACTAAAAAGAAATATTGAGTTTTTAAGTGAATAATGTTGAGGGGGTTTATTAATATTGTCTGAACATAGCTCTTCAAAAGAACGCCCATAAAATTTCATTATTAAACTGAAGTGTCTAACTTTGTAGATTAAACCAACGAATATGTCAAAATTGAGTAAACACGATTTAGAAGCACTCGCTTATCACCAAAAGCCATCTCCAGGAAAAATACAAGTGGTCCCCACCAAAAAATATGCAACCCAAAGAGACTTGGCATTGGCCTATTCTCCAGGAGTCGCAGCACCTTGTTTGGCGATAGAAAAAAATCCATCTGACGCCTATAAATACACTTCGAAAGGAAATTTAGTTGCTGTAATTACAAACGGAACCGCCGTTTTAGGCTTAGGGAATATTGGTGCCGAAGCTTCCAAACCAGTGATGGAAGGAAAAGGGTTGCTCTTTAAAATATTTGCCGACATTGATGTGTTTGACATCGAAGTAAATACTGAAAATGTAGAAGAATTTATTCAAACAGTTAAAAATATAGCTCCCACTTTTGGAGGGATTAATTTAGAAGATATCAAAGCGCCAGAAGCCTTTGAAATTGAAAAACGTTTGAAAGAAGAACTCGATATTCCTGTGATGCATGACGATCAGCATGGAACAGCGATTATCTCAGCAGCAGCCCTATTGAATGCCTTAGAAATAGCAGAAAAAAACATCCAAGATGTAAGGATTGTAGTAAGTGGAGCTGGTGCTGCAGCTATTTCCTGTACACGATTGTACCAATCATTTGGTGCGAAATGCGAAAATATTGTAATGCTAGACAGTAAAGGAGTCATTAGAAAAGATCATGAAAATTTAACGTCTCAGAAAGCCGAATTTGCAACCCACCGAACTATTGATACGTTGGAAGAAGCCATGAAAAATGCCGATGTATTTATTGGTCTTTCGACTTCTGATATTGTAAGTCCAGAAATGCTCATCTCAATGGCCAAAAATCCAATTGTGTTTGCAATGGCCAACCCTGACCCAGAAATTAAATACCATCTCGCCGTTAAAACACGAGACGATATCATTATGGCAACCGGACGGAGTGACACCCCTAATCAAGTCAATAATGTACTTGGTTTTCCGTTCATATTTAGAGGTGCCTTAGATGTGAGAGCGACTTCTATTAATGAAGAAATGAAAAAAGCAGCGGTCATTGCACTGGCCGATCTTGCAAAAGAACCCGTTCCAGAACAAGTAAATATTGCTTATGGAGAAACACGATTGACTTTTGGTAAAGACTATATCATTCCAAAACCATTTGATCCCCGTCTGATTGCAGCAATTCCGCCCGCAGTCGCAAAAGCGGCGATCGAAAGCGGTGTGGCCTTAGCACCAATTACGGATTGGGAGCATTACGAAGACACCCTTTTAGAGCGTATGGGGTCCGATAATAAAATTGTAAGACTTTTATTTAACAGAGCAAAACTAAATCCGAAACGTGTTGTTTTTGCAGAAGCCGATCAATTGAATGTGCTTAAAGCAGCACAAATTGTTTTAGAAGAAGGGGTGGCAACTCCTATTTTATTAGGACGACGAGATGAAATAGAACGTTTGATGGAAGAATTGGAATTTGATGATGAAGTGTTGATTATCGACCCAAAATCCGATGAAAGTAGTATTCAAAAAAATAAATATGCTGAAATATATTGGAAACAACAACAGCGAAAAGGCATTACACTTTTAGCGGCTCAAAAATTAATGCGCGAACGTAATTATTTTGCAGCAATGATGGTAAATGAAGGCGATGCGGATGCCCTTATTTCTGGTTATTCTAGTAACTATGGATCCGTACTAAAACCAATGTTGAATTTAATTGGGATGGCCCCCGGGACCACTCGAATTGCCGCCACTAATGTGATGATTACACAAAGAGGCCCTATGTTTTTGAGTGATACAGCGATCAATATAAATCCATCTGCCGACGATTTAATTAAAATTGCACAAATGACATCAGGCGTCGTTAAAATGTTTGGGATAGAACCAGTTATGGCGATGATTTCTTACTCAAACTTTGGTTCCTCTAAGGATCAAACTGCAACTAAGGTAAGAGAAGCGGTTTCGTATCTGCATCGAAGACACCCAGATTTATTAGTAGATGGTGAATTACAAACAGATTTTGCGTTGAACAGTGATATGTTAAAAGAAAATTTTCCTTTTTCTAGACTTGCAAATAAAAAAGTAAATACACTTATTTTTCCAAACTTAGAATCGGCAAACATTACATACAAATTATTAAAAGAACTCAATAAAGCAGAATCCATTGGACCAATTGTGATGGGATTACGCAAACCTGTTCATATTTTACAACTAGGCGCCAGTGTCGATGAAATAGTGAACATGACTGCTGTTGCGGTCGTAGACGCACAGCAAAAAGGAAAAGCAGCAAATTAACACTCTAAATCCCTTTCTTTTTTCTTCTTAAAATATTGTATTATTTTAGTACATTTGAAATTCAAAGGAAGCAAAGAGATGATTACACACATTGAGGGTAAATTAGTTGAAAAAACTCCCACTCACGTCATTATAGATTGTAATGGTGTTGGGTATTTTATTAACATTTCACTTCATACATTTTCTCAAATACCAGATCAAGAAGCAATTAAAATCTTCACCCACCTTCAGGTGAAAGAAGATTCTCACACGCTTTATGGGTTTAGTAGTGCTTCGGAAAGAGAAATTTTTAGGCTATTAATATCTGTTAGTGGAATTGGCGCAAATACTGCACGTACCATGCTTTCATCGCTCACACCCAAACAAATTAGAGAAGGAATTGCTGTTGGAGACGTAGCTTTGATACAATCCGTAAAAGGAATTGGTCTTAAAACTGCACAAAGAGTCATCATCGATTTAAAAGATAAAATTCTTAAAATTTACGATATTGACGAAACTTCTTTGACCCAAAACAATACAAACAAAGATGAAGCGTTATCTGCTTTAGAAGTTTTAGGCTTTATGAAAAAACAATCTGAACGCATTGTCGATAAGATCGTAGGATCTTCCCCAGATGCTACCGTAGAATTTATTATTAAGGAAGCGCTTAAAAACCTATAAATCTATTGAAAACCGCTAACTACAAACCATATTTTAAAAGGCTCTTTTTTACAATCTTATTTTTGTATAGTAGTTCAGCTTTGTTAGCACAAGAACCTACGACTGTTAGAGACTCTACATCTACTACCTTTTCGTTTGGAAAACTGGATACACCAGATCCAGCGAGTATTGAAAGTAAATACACTTACGATCCACTTACAGACCGCTATTTCTACACCTCAACCGTTGGGGATTTTAATATTAATTACCCCGTTATCTTAACACCAAAAGAATTTCAAGATTTAGTTGTCAAAGAAAGTTTGAAGGCCTATTACAAAGAAAAATTAGATGCAATAGACGGAAAAAAAGAAGGCTCTGAAGAAGCTAAGAAAAATCTAATTCCAGATTTATATATCAACTCTAAGTTTTTCGAAACCATATTTGGGAGTAATGTAATTTCGGTAGTCCCACAAGGATCTGTCGAAATGGATCTTGGGGTGATGTACACAAAACAAGAAAATCCAGCATTTTCACCAAGAAATCAAAGTAATTTTACATTTGATTTTGATCAACGGATTAGTTTAAGTTTGACAGGAAAAGTAGGGACCCGATTAATCGTCAACGCGAATTATGACACCCAGTCCACTTTTGATTTTCAGAATCTATTCAAAATTGAATACACACCGCTTAATAATCCAGAAGAACTACTTGGTGAAAAAGCAGGAAACTTGATTAACAAAGGAAGACAACTAGAAAATCAAGGAAGACAGCTCCTTTCAGATCCCAAAGGTGGAGCACAAAACCTTGCTCAAAAAGAATTAAATCAACTTAATTCTGATAATGAAGACTCAATTTTACAAAAACTCGAACTCGGAAATGTAAGCATGCCTCTCAATAGTTCCCTTATTACAGGAGCACAAAGTTTATTTGGAGTAAAAACAGAATTACAGTTTGGAAAAACAAGAGTTACAGCCGTCTTTTCTGAGCAACAATCCGAAACACGCTCAGTGACTGCGCAGGGGGGAGGCACATTAGAAGACTTTGAGTTTTTTGGTTTAGATTATGACGAAAACAGACACTTTTTTCTAGGCCATTACTTTAGAGAACGATATGATGAAGCACTCAAAAATTATCCGTTTATCAACTCGCAAGTTCAAATTACAAGGGTAGAAGTTTGGATAACCAACCGAACAAACCGTACTGAAAACGTCCGGAATATTGTTGCACTCCAAGATTTAGGAGAATCTTCAGAAATTGGGTTAACAACAATTCCAGCAGGATTTGTAACTGTAGGCCCCAATGCATATCCAGATAATGGAAATAATAAGTTTGATCCTACAAATATTGGTACTGGCTCTCTTCTTACTGAAGCCGTCCGAGATATTGCTACTGTACAATCAGGATTTTTAATACCCGGAGTCAATGAAGGATTTGATTACGGAAAGCTCGAAAATGCGCGAAAATTAACTCAAGGGAATGAGTTTACAGTTGACACCCAATTAGGGTATATTTCTTTAAATCAACGCCTTCAAAATGATGAAGTGCTAGCCGTTGCTTATCAATATACGGTTGGAGATCAAGTGTACCAAGTTGGGGAGTTTGCAAATGACGGACTCGCAGCAACAGATGTTGAGGTGGATCAGAATACAAACATCCAAACTGTAACCAATCAAAGTTTAGTCCTAAAAATGTTAAAGAGTGCCGTTACCAACGTTAATCTTCCTATATGGGATTTGATGATGAAAAACATTTATAATACAGGGGCCTATCAATTAGATCAAGATGATTTTAGATTAAATATCTTCTACAATGAAACCTCAGTACTAAATTTTATTACTCCTGTAAGTGGAACCTCTTTTCCAGCACCCACAGGAAATAATGACCCAATAGAGGAAACTCCGTTGATTCGATTATTTAATTTTGATCGATTAAACTTTAACAACGATCCTCAGAACAAAGGGGATGGTTTTTTTGATTTTGTTCCAGGCGTTACGGTCATTCCTCAAAACGGTAAAATTATATTCACCAAAGTAGAGCCTTTTGGAAGTTATTTGTTTGAAACCCTGCGACTCAATGGTTCTGAAATCTATGATGGTGACCCAACAACGTATAACGCAAATCAATCAAAATACGTTTATAGATCCCTCTATAAGAGCACAAAAACAGGAGCATTACAAGACAGTGAAAAAAACAAATTTTTGATGCGGGGTCGCTATAAATCTTCTGGAAGTTCGGGCATTCCTATTGGCGCTTTTAATGTCCCACGAGGATCTGTAAAAGTAACCGCAGGAGGACGTGTCCTTGTAGAAGGTGTTGACTATACCGTGAATTATCAAATTGGAACTGTCCAAATTTTAGATCCCTCATTACAAGCTTCAAATACCCCTATTCAGGTGTCGGTTGAAAACAATGCGGTCTTTGGACAACAAACAAAACGCTTTACAGGAATTAACGTGGAGCACCAATTCAACGAAAACTTTGTGTTAGGTGCCACCGTTTTAAATTTAAATGAACGCCCCATTACACAAAAAGCGAATTATGGCAGCGAACCAATCAACAATACTATTTTTGGGTTTAATGGAAACTACTCAACAGAAGTTCCATTCCTCACCCGATTGGCAAACAAATTACCAAATATTGATACCGATGTAGTATCCAACCTCTCCCTACGAGGTGAGTTTGCCTATTTAAAACCGGGTGCTCCAAAAGGAACCGATTTTGACAGTGAAGTCACTTCTTATGTTGATGACTTTGAAGGCACACAAAATGGGATTAGCTTATTGAGTCCACAGTCTTGGTTTTTATCAAGTCGGCCTAAAAATCTTGGACGTGTATATACAGAAGGCGCTGAAGATGATTCAGGCTATCAGAACGGATTTGATAGAGCACACTTAAATTGGTACACAGTCGATCCTATTTTTTATAGTAGCCAACGCCCTGGAAGTATTACAGACGATGATGTTTCTGATCTCTATGCCAGAAGAGTTTTTATTGACGAACTGTTTCCTCAGGTTGACATTGTTACAGGACAATACACGGTCATCAATACGTTAGATTTAGTATATAACCCTACAGAAAGAGGTCCCTACAATTACCAGCCCGATGCTACAGACGGAATTTTAGAAACACCACAAAACAGTTGGGCAGGAATCACCAGACAACTTACCTCAACAGATTTTGAACAATCAAACGTAGAATACATTGAGTTTTGGTTGATGGATCCCTTTTTGGACAACCCCTCTAATACAGGTGGAAAATTAGTTTTTAATTTAGGGAACATTTCGGAAGATGTTATTAAAGATGGAAAAAAACAATATGAAAATGGACTTCCAGAAGATGGTGATATTAGTTTTTTACCTCCAACCACATGGGGAACCGTAACGCCTCAAAATCAGTCATTAATTTATGCGTTTTCATCGCAAGGCTCCGAACGAAACAATCAGGACGTTGGTTTGGATGGCTATGATGATATCGAAGAAAGTAACAACTCCGATGCACGATTCACTGCCTTTAGAGCACTTGAAGATCCAGCAAATGATAATTACAAATATTACCTAAATACAGAAGGGGATATTTTTGAGCGTTACAAAAGATATAATGGACTCGAAGGGAATTCACCAGATACGGTTTCAGACACCGATCGTGGTTCTACAACACTGCCAGATGTTGAAGATATTAATAGAGATAACACTATGAATACCATAGACAGTTATTACGAATATGAAATAGATATCTCTACTTCAGATCTAAATAATCCAAGCAACTCCTTTATAGTTGATAGAAAATCAGTTTCAAATATCACTTTGCCAAATGGGTCTTCTTCTGGAACAATCAACTGGTATCAGTTTCGAATACCAGTTTCAGAATTCACAAATGATATTGGAGGAATATCCGATTTTAGATCCATTCGATTTGCACGTATGTATTTAAAAGAGTTTACAGAATCAACAGTACTTCGATTTGGAACCTTGGATTTAGTACGAAGCGATTGGCGTCGGTATCAGTTATCATTAGATGAAGAGTCGAATGAGGCGACGCTGTCCGATCCCACCGATTTTAGTGTTGGAATCGTAGGGATTCAAGAAAATGATGGCGGTTATGTATCTCCACCAGGAGTTGAACGCGAACAATTAAACAACAACAATAGCATTGTGCGCCAAAACGAACAATCCTTAGTAGTGGATGTTTGTGAGTTGGAACCTGAAGATGCTCGAGGCGTTTTCAAAAACATCAATGTGGACATGCGTCAGTATAAAAAACTCAAAATGTTTATCCATGCCGAGGATGGTGAAACCGACAGTTTTGAAGAAGGGAGCTTAGTGGGGTTTGTTAGGATGGGGAATGATTTTACTCAAAATTATTACCAAATAGAAATTCCTTTGCGTAAATCTTCAGGAGCTTCCGCAGCCACTCCAAACGAGGTTTGGCCGCAAGAAAATGAAATTGATATTCCTTTAGAATTTCTAGAAAAAATAAAAGCCTTGGGTATTAGCCAAGGGACCTTAGGCAATGAAGTTCCAACATTTTATAATGTGATTGATGGAGTCTTACAAGAAAATCCCGTTTTAGATTTTACGCCATTTTCTTTAGGTACAAATTCTGATCCTGTTGAGCAACGGATTGCAGTAAAAGGAAATCCAAATTTTGGAGACATTCGAACTCTAATGGTAGGAGTCAAAAATATTAGTGGAAATGCACAATGTGCAGAAGTTTGGTTTAATGAGTTGCGTCTTGCAGACATGGATAACGAAGGCGGTTGGGCAGCCATTGTGAGTGTGGACAGCAACATCGCCGATTTTATGAACGTCAATGCTACCGCAAAACGAAGTACGACTGGTTTTGGAAGTTTAGAACAAGGACCAAATCAGCGAAGTCGAGAAGACTTTAAACAATACGATGTGGTCACCAATATGAATCTGGGGCAATTGTTGCCAAAAAAGTGGGGCTTGGAAATTCCTTTTAATTACGGACAAAGTGAAGAGCTTATCACACCCGAGTACGACCAGCAATACAAAGATTTAAAACTTCAAAGTCGATTGGATGCTGCTACATCTTCGGATGAACGTGAGCGCATCAAATCGCAATCTGAAGATTATACAAAACGACAAAGTATTAATTTTATAGGGGTTCGAAAACAACGTACTGGTGATGCCAAACCCAGAGTGTATGACATCGAAAACTTAACGATGAACTATTCGTTCAATCAAATTGAACACCGTGATTTTGAAATTGAAAACTCTTTAGATCAAAATGCAAGAGTAGGGGCCAACTATAATTATAGTTTTAATCCCATAAAACTAGAACCGTTCAAGAAAAATGATTCTCTATTTGTCAATAAATATTGGAAACTCATTAAAGACTTTAATTTAAATCTACTACCCTCCAGCCTCTCCGTGAGTTCAGATTTTGTGCGCCAATTTAACAGTCAGAAATTTAGAGATGCTGACTTAGGTGCTAATAATATTACAGTCGATGAATTGATTAGAAGAAACTATACGTTTGATTTTCAATACACCATCAATTACAACCTAACGGATGGGTTACGACTTAACTTTACGTCTTCAACAAATAATATTGTAAGAAATTATTTTATAGACGATGTATTAAATGGTGATCAAGACCCCGAACTTGGAGTGTGGGATCGCTTTTTTGATTTTGGAGATCCAAACAGACACACGCAACAGTTAGGGATCAATTATGAATTGCCTCTAAATAAATTTCCAGCATTAAGTTTTGTGACTTCTAATTACTCTTATACTGGAGATTTTCAATGGAACAAAGGTTCTGACCTATTGGTAGGAGATGACGATATCACTCTAGGAAACTCCATTTCGAATGCGAATCAACACAACCTAAATACATCCTTTGATATGCGTAAACTCTATCGTTATTTAGGGATAAAAAAATCATCTAGAAGAGGTAGTAGAGCTAAAAAACCAGATAATAATACACCAAGCGGTAGAGGATCCTCCAGATCAAATAAAATGAACTTAAAGGATTTTGGAATTGGCTTACTAACCAGCATAAACCGAATGCAGGTTAATTACTCCGAAGGAAATAGCTCCTTTTTGCCGGGCTACCTTCCATCTCCTGGGTTTCTAGGAACACTACGACCAACTGCTGGATATACATTTGGAAGTCAACGTGATATTAGAAGAATTTCTGCAGAAAATGGCTGGCTTACAACCTTTGAGGATTTCAACCAGCAGTACACAGAAACGCATACCCAAAACATTGACTTTTCTATTAATATGGAGCCAATCTCCGATTTGAAAATAGATTTGAATGGAGGGAAAACCTATGCCACTAATTTTACTGAAACTTTCAATGCCGTTGGTAATACGTATAACTCTTTAATCCAAAATACGTTTGGAAATTTCAATATATCGACGATATTAATTAAAACGGCGTTTAGTCAAAGTGACGAAAATAAATCCGTTCCGTTTGAAGAATTTAAAAGCAACCGTTTGGTAATTGCCAATCGTCTGGCTCAAAACTTTTATGGACCCAATGGATACAACACCGATGCAGATGGTTACCCTGAAGGTTTTGGAAAAAACAGTCAAGCCGTATTATTACCTGCGTTTTTAGCGGCCTATTCGGGAGGAAAATCAAATAAAATTAGTTTGGACGCTATCAGAGACATTCCACTTCCTAATTGGACGTTGAAATATACCGGGTTTATGAAAAATAAATGGTTTAAAAAGCACTTTAGAAGATTCTCTTTAACTCATGGCTATAATGCATCCTATACCATCAATCAGTTCAGAACAAACCTTGATTATAAGGCTGCGGATCCAAACATAGACTATTTGTTGCAAGCGGATCAAAACACCTTAGATCAATCTGGTAATTACAAAGCCGAGACCCTATATAGCAATATCAATTTGGTAGAACAATTTAGTCCATTGGCGAAGCTCGATTTTGAAATGAAAAATTCAGTCAAGGTCACTGCCGAAGTTAAAAAAGACCGTAGTCTGTCTTTAAGTTTCGATAACAATCTTCTTACTGAAATTCATGGGGATGAATATATTTTTGGACTTGGCTATAGAATTAAAGATTTAAAAATCCGATCCAAATTAGCAGGTCCACGTCGAATCATTAAAAGTGATTTGAATATGAAAGCCGATATTTCAATGCGAAACAACAAAACCATCATTCGGTATTTAGATTTAGACAACAATCAAGTGAGTGCAGGTCAAACGATTTGGAGTATGCGTTATGCCGCAGATTATGCGTTTAGTAAAAACTTAACAGCCATATTTTATTTTGACTATGCGTTCTCAGAATATGCAATATCAACGGCATTTCCTCAAACGACGATTCGTTCAGGATTTACCTTACGTTATAACTTTGGAAATTAATAGAAACCACATTAATATTATATAAACATGAATGTTCCTACAGATTTAAAATACACAAAAGATCACGAATGGGTAAAAGTTGACGGCGACATAGTAACCGTTGGAATTACCGATTTTGCACAAGGTGAATTGGGTGATATTGTTTACGTAGAAGTCGACACTTTAGGCGAGGAATTAGAAGCTGATACTGTTTTTGGAACTGTAGAAGCAGTCAAAACCGTTTCAGATTTGTTCTTGCCTTTGGCAGGAGAAATCATTGAATTTAATGAATCCTTAGAAGAAGAGCCTGAAAAAGTAAATGACGACCCCTATGGCGAAGGTTGGATGATCAAAATTAAAGTAGCTGATACATCAAATTTGGAAACCCTATTGAGTGCAGATGATTATAAAGCTATTATAGGTGCTTAAAAACTACTTGATACATAGCATCTCTTTATTATATACAATTTCAATAGGGGTTTTAGGTTTAGTACAGCTTACAGAAGTACCAAAACTCAATACAGGTTTTGATGATAAAATAGCACATTTTGTTTTGTATGCAGGGCTTTGTTTGTTTTGGTTTATGAGCTTCCATATTCTAAAAATAAGCTCAAGTTTGCTTTTAGCATCTTTGCTGTCAATAGTGTTTGGCGCTGTCATCGAAATCTTACAAGGAGTCGTCTCTATTCATAGAACAACCGATATCTTTGATCTTCTAGCAAACTGTCTAGGAGTTTTCGCAATGTCCCTTATTATTCAGCTCAAAAAAGAAGTTATCGTTAAAAAACTTTAAACCCTTGTGAATTTATTAATTTTTTAAGTAATTTAACCCTCGAAAAAAATAACACCAAAAATGGAATTAAAGAAAAACTCAAAAGCAGATGTAAGTAAGAATGCATCCCTCTATTTCGCAGTTGGTTTAGCACTTATGTTGTTTTTATCATACAGTGCACTGAATCATAAAACTTATGATAAATCAGCAATTGATATAGGTAAATTAGATTTAGATGCAGAACTTGATGAAGAAATTCCTTTAATAGATCAATTAACTCCGCCACCACCACCACCACCACCACCGGCAGCACCAGAAGTCATAGAAATTGTGGAGGATGAAGAAGAAATTGAAGAAACAGTTATTGAATCTACAGAAACGGATCAAAACGAAGAAATTGAAATTGAGGAAATTGAAGTAGAAGAAATCTATGAAGATGTTGAGGTGCCTTTCTCAGTGATTGAAAATGTACCGGAATATCCTGGATGTGAAAAAGGATCTAACACTGAAAAAAGAAAATGTATGTCTGATAAAATTGCAAAATTTGTACAACGCAAATTTAATACAGATTTAGCGGGTGATTTAGGCTTGTCAGGAAGACAACGTATCAATGTGATTTTCAAAATTGACAAAAAAGGGAATGTAACAGGTGTCCGATCCAGAGCACCACACCCACGATTAGAGAAAGAAGCGGCACGTGTAATTAATATGTTGCCAAAAATGAAACCTGGACGTCAACGTGGAAAAGCTGTGATTGTTCCGTACTCTTTACCTATTACGTTTCAAGTTCAAGATTAAGTTCTTTTAACTTTTTTAAATTATATAAATCCCGCTTCGGCGGGATTTTTTGGTATATTTATTGTAGTACATAAATCCGTAACCCCTAAAACCTATCCTTATGAAATCCCCTCCCGACAAACCCCAAAAACAATTACCTAAAAAAACCCCGAAAGCTAATGTCGGTCGAAATAGCTCCGTTTATTTTGTTCTTGGCTTAGTTTTAATGTTACTCATTTCATATCAATCGATTAACTATAAGTCGTATGACAAGTTGGACATTGATATAGGGGCTCTTGATCTCGAAAAAGAAAACGAAGAAGAAATCCCAATTGTTGACTTAGTCAAGCCACCTCCACCTCCACCACCGCCGCCATCTGTTGCACCTGAAGTTTTTGAAGTTGTGGAGGATGAAGAGGAAGTAGAAGAAACAGTCATTGAATCGTCGGAAACCGACCAAGAAGATGAGATAGTTGAGGTTGAAGCAATTGAGGTCGAAGAGGTCGAAGAGGAAGTTGAGGTGCCATTTTCGGTAATCGAAAACGTTCCTGAATACCCAGGCTGTGAAAAAGGCACTAATTCCGAAAAACGTAAATGTATGTCCAAAAAAATCGAAAAATTTGTTCAAAAAAAGTTCAATACAGAATTAGCGAGCGATTTAGGATTAACCGGAAAACAACGGATAAGTGTTATTTTTAAAATTGACAAAAATGGAAATGTAACAGGAGTGCGCTCTCGAGCACCACACCCCCTCTTAGAAAAAGAAGCCGAACGGGTAGTTAATTTGTTGCCAAAAATGAAGCCAGGTCGCCAACGCGGAAGGGCAGTAGTAGTTCCTTATTCATTACCAATTACCTTTTTAGTTCAAGATTAAGTTTTCTTAGTCTAGTGAAATTATAGGAGGCTGTCTAAAAAACTACATTTTGTCAATCTGAACTCGTTTCAGATTCTAATAATATTCTGAAAAGCAATGTTTTTATGATTTTGAAAACACTTTCCTGTTAGGCAGGTATTCAGAATGACAGGTTTTCATACTTTTTAGACAACCTCTTTTTTGCAATAATTATTCGTGTTTAAGATACAGATACCGTTTTTCATAATCAATAACTGCAAACCCTTTTTTAAGAATGTCTGCCCCAATGATACCATCAACGGCAGAAGAGTTTATAGATTCAAAAGCATCGTTCACATAACTCAAATCTATTAATGCGATTAGAAAACGCGTTTTTACCCATTTACCAATTGAAAGCGTATTGTTTTTACAGAGAAGCGTATCAATTTTATCAGGACCAGCTCCTCTAGCTTTAACGATAGAGGGATGAGAGGTGAGTTTAAATTTCTCTTTTAGTTTAAAATCTATAAAGGTTGTAGAAGCACCAGTGTCCAAAATAAAGACTCCTTTTACGCCATTAATTTTTGAAATAATCTTAAAATGATTGGATGCGATAGGGTGCATCTTTATCTTAAAATATGACTTATTTAGTAAAAATTCAGACAGCGACGTAGGGAGTGTTTTCAAAGTAAATTATTTTTAACAAAGATACTATTCAAAATCTTACTTTTGTACAATGATAATTACAGATACACATACCCACCTATATAGTGAAGCATTTGATGCGGATCGAACTCAAGTTATTGAGCGTGCATTAGCCGCAGGTGTCACTCGATTTTTTATTCCTGCGATCGATTCTAGTTACACAAAGGACATGTATGCACTTGAAAGGAGTTATCCAAATAATATGTTTTTGATGATGGGCGTACATCCAACCCATGTGAAAGATAATTATTTAGAAGAATTATCGCATGTTAAAGAGCAATTGCAACTCCGAAAATTTATTGCTATTGGCGAAATTGGAATTGATCTTTTTTGGGATCAAAGTATGTTAAAACCACAGCAAGACATGTTTAGAGCTCAAATTCAATTGGCCAAACAGTATAAATTACCAATAGTTATTCACTGTCGTGAAGCCTTTGATGAAGTGTTCGAAATCTTAGAAGAAGAAAAAGGACCTGATTTGTTTGGGATATTTCATTGTTTTACGGGTACTTTAGCGCAAGCACAACGAGCGATTTCGTATAATATGAAACTTGGGATAGGAGGTGTGGTGACTTTTAAAAATGGAAAGATCGATCAATTTTTGAATCAAATTGATTTAAAACATATTGTTTTAGAAACGGATGCTCCATACTTATCACCAGTTCCCTACAGAGGGAAGCGAAATGAAAGTAGTTATATTTTATACGTTTTAGAAAAATTATCTGATATTTATGGAGTCTCAAAAAATTCTATTGCAGAGATTACGACTCAGAACTCAAAATCTGTTTTTAAACTATAAATCAAATGAAACCTCAAATACTATTAATATATACGGGTGGTACTATTGGAATGATCAAGGATCCAATCACAGCAATCTTACAGGCATTTGATTTTGCGTATCTCATAGAAAAAATTCCAGAACTAAATTTATTAGACTGTGATATTCATACCGTTTCTTTTGAAACGCCATTAGATTCATCTAATATAAATCCATCCCACTGGATCGCTATCGCTACCATTATTGAAGAGAATTATCAAACCCATGATGGTTTTGTAGTGCTTCACGGCAGTGATACAATGAGTTATACTGCCTCAGCACTGAGTTTTATGCTTGAAAATCTTGCAAAACCAGTCATCCTTACAGGCTCACAGCTACCTATTGGCGACTTACGAACGGATGCAAAAGAAAATCTAATTACCTCTATCCAGATTGCCGCATTACAAAATAATAATACTGCTGTAGTCAAAGAAGTTGGATTGTATTTTGAGTATAAATTATACAGGGGAAATCGCACCACCAAAATTAATGCAGAGCACTTTCAGGCGTTTGCTTCCTTGAATTTTCCTACACTTGTCGCTTCTGGTGTTCATTTAAAGGTGAATCATGAAATATTGCACAAGAATTATTCGCAAGCTCAATTGGTCGTTCATAAAAAAATGGACACAAACATTGTTCTTTTAAAACTATTCCCAGGGATTAGCTCTGTTATTGTACAATCGATTTTAGAAATTTCAAGTCTCAAAGCGGTTGTGATTGAAACCTATGGAAGTGGAAATGCCACCACAGAAGATTGGTTTTTAGAAGCGATTGAAGAAGCTTTAGACAAAGGAGTTTTTGTAATTAATGTCACGCAATGTGCTGGCGGTAGTGTCTTTATGAATCAATATCAAACTGGAAAAACCCTAGAAAAGTTAGGCGTTATTTCTGGAAAGGATATGACCACAGAGTCGGCAATGACAAAATTGATGTTCATGTTAGGGCTCAAAACGCCAAAAAACATGTTCAAAACAGTTTTTGAAACAAGTATTCGTGGAGAAATATCCTAAAATTAGGTCTCAAAAATTTCACTAATTAAACTATTTTTTCTTTATTTGGGCTGCTTAAAAAGCAAATTAGAGAGGTGGCCGAGTGGCTTAAGGCGCACGCTTGGAAAGCGTGTATACGGTAACGTATCGAGGGTTCGAATCCCTTCCTCTCTGCAATTGCCTTTGAATTAATGGGTTAGGTTTTTTTAATCGACAACTAATCACTTTTGTTTTAAAATCGTTATTCAATTTTTCTACTAAAATTTGTTGAGTTTTATCATTTTTATTTTGGTAATTACATTTTTTTTATATCTTTAACATCCTATATAAACAGTAATATTTTTAATAAAAATCAACAACATAGAACAATGAAAAGATTAATTCCAATTCTAGCTATTGCATTTGTAATGGCATTCGGGTCTGTAAGTGCGTCTTCGTACACAAATATTAGCATGAACATTCTTGCTACTACTATTGTAAGTCCAGTTCAAGATGACGCTACTTCAGATGGCGCAGAAGAATCTATCGGCTTTCACCAAGAACTAAAAAATAGATTTATTGAAGGAGGTCCTGGATTTATGGGCATCGTTTTGTTATGTCTTATTTTAGGACTTGCAATTGCAATTGAAAGAATTATCTTCTTAAACCTTTCAACTACCAATTCTAAAAAATTAATTGATGAGGTAGAAGGCGCTTTATCTTCTGGTGGCTTAGATGCCGCTAAGGAAGTTTGTAGAAACACAAAAGGGCCTATCGCATCCATTTTCTATCAAGGACTAGATCGTGCAAATGAAGATTTAGACTCTGCTGAAAAAGCAGTGGTTGCTTATGGAGGCGTTCAAATGGGACAATTAGAGAAAAACGTTTCTTGGATCTCATTATTTATTGCTTTAGCACCAATGTTAGGATTTATGGGAACTGTAATCGGAATGATTCAAGCCTTTGATAAAATTGAAGAAGCAGGAGACATGCAACCATCACTTGTTGCTGGGGGTATTAAAGTTGCACTTCTAACAACAGTTTTTGGTCTGATTGTTGCCATTATATTACAAGTTTTTTATAATTATATCATTGCTAAAATAGACAGCATTGTAAATGACATGGAAGACTCCTCTATATCTTTAATGGATATATTGGTTAAAAACAAAAAATAATAACACCTCAATACTAAATCAAATAATTATGGATTTACAAAAATTATTGAAACTTGTAGCTATTGTCATTGGTGTAATTTCAATCTATTTCCTTGGGGATATCATCTCAACAGGAAATGACGAGATAAGAGCAGGCGAAAGTAGCGGTACCGTAAACATGTTTATGTATCTATCTTATATCGTTCTTTCCATAGCCGTCCTTATTGTATTAGTTTTTTCAGTACTCAACACAATTTCAAATACTGCAAGCTTAAAAAACACTCTTACAGGAGTAGCTGCTTTTGTGGCTCTAGCCTTACTTTGTTATTTTGGTTTTGCCAATGGCGTAGAAACGCCTCTTAAAGATGGCGATATCCTTTCAGCAAGTGGTTCAAAGTTAGTGGGAGCTGGACTGTATTTATTCTATCTATTAGCAGGAATTGCTGGTGCGATAATGTTAGGATTTGGAATTAAAAAAATGGTAAAATAATATGGCTAAGCGATCTGCACCTGAAGTGAATGCGGGCTCTATGGCCGACATTGCTTTCTTACTGTTAATATTTTTCTTGGTCACAACAACCATAGAAAAGGATTCTGGACTCAATCGAAAACTTCCTCCTATTGAAGAAGATATTGAGCCGCCTATCATTAAGCAAAGGAATATTTTTACAGTACTCCTGAACGGTAAGGATCAATTGCTAGTCGAAGAAGAATTGATGGAAATCAAAGACTTGAGAGCTGCGGCTATCGAGTTTTTAGATAACAATGGAGACGGAACCTGCACCTATTGTCAAGGTCCCAAAAATGCCTCCTCTTCAGATAATCCAGACAAAGCAATTATATCCTTAAAGAACGATAGAGAAACTTCTTATGCAACATATATATCGGTTCAAAATGAATTGGTAGCAGCCTATAATGTGCTTCGAAATAGAAGAGCACTAGAATTAGGACCTTCACAAGGATTTACAGATATGAATTTTGTGGAAATGCAAAAGAATTATAAAGACGCTCGCTTTGTAGGAAACAAAACAAAGTTGAAAGAAGTGATTAATCAGATAAAATTAGAGTTTCCTCAGAAACTTTCTGAAGTCCAGTAGTTTAAATTAAAAAGTAAAGAAACAACATGTCAAAATTTAAAAAGAAATCTGACGGAGGTACACCGGCCATTTCAACGGCTTCGCTTCCAGATATTGTATTTATGTTACTGTTCTTTTTTATGGTAGCTACTGTGATGCGCGAAAACTCACTCAAAATCCAAAATGCACTTCCTGTTGCGAACCAAGTAGAAAAACTCGATAAGAAAAATCCGGTTAGCTATATTTATATGGGTAAACCAAGTGCAGGTTATGAAAAGTTTGGAACCGAACCAAGAATTCAACTGAACGATCAATTTGCGGAGCTTTCTGAAGTAGGTGCATTTATTGGAGCTGAAAGAGCAGCCTTAAGAGAAGAATTAATTCCGTTTCTTACAGTTGCACTTAAAGTTGACAAAGATGCCAATATGGGAATTGTAGGCGATGTTAAGTACGAACTTAGAAAAGTCAATGCACTTAAAATCAACTACACCACAGGAGTTGGTGATGCATTGAACAACATCAAATAATAACTCACTTCAAAATATATAAAAGGCATTCTACTCAGAAGGCCTTTTTTTATTTAATTTAGTGGTATAAAACTAGGATAGACTTGATGAAAATTCATGTATTTTTATTTCTTTTTTGCAATGTATTTGTAGCTGTCTATGCACAAACCAACAAAGTTGTCGAATCCGACAGTTTGTACAGAGAAGATCAAATTTATATTGGAGTTACGTATAATGCACTTGTAAATTTACCGAATGGAGCTTCCCAAAATAGTTTTTCTACTGGGTTTCATGTGGGTCTTATTAGAGATTTTCCGATCAACAAACAGCGTGATGTCGCCATTGGTTTAGGGCTTGGCTATTCTATAAATACATTTAATCAAAACATTAGAATTAGTGCTACGTCTCCACCTACCTACACAATTCTAAAAGGGATAGATTATTCCAAAAATAATTTCTCTCAACATCTATTAGAAGCCCCATTGGAATTTCGTTGGCGGACATCTAATGCAGAAACATATAAGTTTTGGAGGGTATATACAGGGGTAAAAGTTGGGTATTTGTTGGTCTCAAAATCTGTATACAAAGGAAAGCCAGAGAATGAAACACACAGAGGTTTGGCTGGATTAAATACGTGGCAGTACGGATTAACTTTGAGCGTTGGCTATAATACTTGGAACGGCTATGTCTATTATGGTTTGAATCCAATTTTTGACTCTAATGCTTCTACAAGTACACAATCTATAGAAATGAATGCCTTGAAAATTGGTCTTATTTTCTACTTGTTATAACCAGTGATTGAATAATAAAAGCTGAGGCATAACACCAACAAAAAAACCAACCGAAAGTTCCTTGACGGTATGTGCATTTAAATGCAATCGCGAACTCGCCATGGCACCCATAACAATCACAAAGAGTGCAAAAGTAGTGCTAAATGAATAGTCATAATGCAAATTAACCAGCACCATAAAAAAGAAAGCACCTCCAGTACTCATCATATGAATACTCGTTTTAAATTTTAAAAGCGCTAAAATCATCCCTAAAGCTGCAGTTATTAGAGCTCCTAAAAAAAAATAATGCAATTCTACACATATAGATTTTGGTAAAAGACTATAACTTAAATATCCTAAAATAATACTATTCAGTAATAAAGGCCAAATACGTTCTTTAGAAGATTTTAGGTCAATGGACTGGACGAGTTTTATTTTTTTTAAGAAAAAATACAAAATCAGAGGTATCACAACACTCCAAAAAATAATAGTAAGTAACCAAATACTGACTTTAATTGGGTGGTATTGAACAGGTGTTACGGTAAAAAAATATAGCGCACCCATCCATGGCATCAGTAAGGGATGCAAAATATATGAAACGCTTTTTAATAATGAAGTTAACATAGGCAGGGTTCGTTCCTGTAATATTACTAAAAAAATAGGATTTGGAAGCCCTATAAGTCCAAATTTAACCTATAAATTTAAGAATCTTAGCTGAACGCAAAATGACCAACTTTATTCGGTGGCTTTTTATTTAAATTTCTTAATTTTGCGACCTTAATAGCAATTGATAATGAGCACGACATTTCCTGAGTATAAAGGACTTAACTTGACAAACATAGCAGATGAGATGCTAAAGTTTTGGGAGAATCATGATATTTTTAATAAAAGTATTACTTCCCGAGAAGGCAAACCACCCTATGTGTTTTTTGAAGGTCCACCATCTGCTAATGGTTTGCCAGGGGTTCATCATGTATTAGCGCGTGCTATTAAAGATATTTTTCCCCGCTATAAAACCATGAAAGGGTTTCAAGTAAACCGTAAGGCTGGCTGGGATACACATGGACTCCCTATTGAACTGGGTGTCGAAAAAGAATTGGGAATCACTAAAGAAGACATCGGTAAAACGATTTCTGTTGAAGATTATAATGCGGCCTGTAGAACTGCCGTGATGCGCTACACGGATATCTGGAATGACCTCACAAAAAAAATGGGCTATTGGGTCAATATGGACGACCCCTATGTGACCTACGATCCAAAATATATGGAAAGTGTATGGTGGCTTCTCAAACAAATTTATAATAAAAACCTTATTTATAAAGGCTACACGATTCAACCCTATTCCCCAAAAGCGGGGACAGGTTTGAGCTCACATGAGCTGAATCAACCTGGGACGTATCAGGATGTTACCGATACCACCATTGTGGCACAATTTAAAGCAAACGACTCATCACTCCCAGAATTTTTGCAAAATGAAGGACCTATTCTGTTTTTAGCTTGGACAACCACACCTTGGACGTTGCCGAGTAATACGGCTTTAACTGTCGGTCCAAAAATTGAATATGTACTCATAAAAACCTACAATCAATACACCTTTGAAGCTATCAACGTGGTAGTAGCAAAAGCCTTGGTTGGAAAACAATTCAATGGAAAATATAAAGAAGTAGAAACCGTAGAAGGATTGGAAGATTATCTATCATCAGATAAAACCATTCCTTTTTATGTTGCAAAATCGTTCACAGGAAAAAGCCTTGTAGGAATCTCCTATGAACAATTGTTAGATTATGCCTTACCAAATGACAACCCAGAAAATGCGTTTAGAATTATTTCGGGGGATTTTGTAACCACCGAAGATGGAACGGGAATTGTACATACTGCACCAACATTTGGAGCCGATGATGCAATTGTTGCAAAGCAAGCAACACCAGAAATCCCACCATTATTAGTAAAAGATACAGATGGTAATTTAGTACCACTTGTAGATTTACAAGGACGTTTCAGACCTGAAGTTGAAGAATTTGCAGGGCGTTTTGTTAAAAATGAATACTATCCAGAAGGCGAAGCACCAGAAAAATCTGTGGATGTAGAACTGGCCATCAAGCTGAAAACAGAAAATAAAGCCTTTAAGGTTGAAAAATATAAGCACAGTTACCCAAATTGTTGGAGAACAGATAAACCTATTTTATACTATCCATTAGATTCTTGGTTTATAAAAATTACCGACGTAAAAGAGCAGATGTTTAATCTAAACCAAACCATTAATTGGAAACCAAAAAGCACGGGTGAAGGCCGTTTTGGGAACTGGCTAGCAAATGCAAACGATTGGAACTTATCACGCTCACGTTACTGGGGAATTCCGCTTCCAATATGGCGAACTGAAGATGGTAAAGAAGAAATCTGTATTGGATCCGTAGAAGAACTCAAAGCAGAAATGCAAAAAGCAGTACATGCTGGGTTTTTAGAAAATGACATTTTTGAAGATTTTGTAGTCGGCGATCATTCTCCTGAAAATTATTCAAAGATTGACTTGCATAAAAACATTGTGGATGCCATTATATTGGTATCGCCATCTGGTAAATCCATGCACAGAGAAAGCGATTTAATTGATGTATGGTTTGACTCTGGAAGTATGCCCTATGCACAATGGCATTATCCATTTGAAAACAAAGCACTTATCGATCACAACAAAGCCTTTCCTGCAGATTTTATTGCGGAAGGAGTCGATCAAACGCGCGGATGGTTTTATACACTTCACGCGATTGCAACGATGGTTTTTGATTCTGTGGCGTATAAAAACGTGGTTTCTAATGGACTGGTTCTAGATAAAAATGGACAGAAAATGTCAAAACGTTTGGGCAATGCAACCGATCCTTTCGAAACCTTATCCACTTATGGGGCTGATGCAACACGTTGGTACATGATTAGCAATGCGAATCCGTGGGATAATTTAAAATTTGATATAGAAGGTATTGAAGAAGTCAAACGAAAGTTTTTCGGAACCTTGTACAATACCTATTCCTTTTTTACGCTCTATGCAAACATTGATAAATTCACTTATGCTGAGGCAGATATATCGATTCAAGACCGTCCAGAAATTGACCGCTGGATTTTATCAGAACTAAATTCATTAACTAAAAAAGTGGATGCTTATTATGCGGACTATGAACCTACAAAAGCAGCCCGTTTAATTTCTGAATTTACACAAGAATATTTAAGCAATTGGTATGTTCGTCTGAGTAGAAGACGTTTCTGGAAAGGGGAATATGTAACAGACAAGATATCAGCATATCAGACCTTGTACACCTGTATGCTCACCATTGCGAAGCTCAGCGCGCCAATTGCTCCGTTTTTTATGGATCGATTGTATTTAGACCTGAATTCAGCTACAAAAAAAGAACCATTTGAAAGTGTTCACTTAGCAGATTTCCCATTAGTTAATGAAACTCTAATTGATAAAAATTTAGAGCGCAAAATGGAGCAAGCACAAACAATTTCTTCTCTAGTACTGTCCTTACGAGCAAAAGAAAAAATTAAAGTACGACAGCCTTTACAAAAAATCATGATCCCGGTGAATTCCACCACTCAAAAAGAAGATATTTTAGCAGTAATTGACTTAGTAAAACACGAAGTCAATGTAAAAGAAGTTGAATTATTAGAAGATGCGTCCGATATTTTAGTAAAACAAATCAAGCCAAATTTTAAAGCTTTGGGGCCTCGATTTGGAAAGGACATGAAGTTCATTGCGAATGCCATTCAAAACATGACCGCTGAAGACATAAAGGAAATTGAAGAAAAAGGTGGATTAGGTATTGAAATTAATGGAAAAAGTATAAATTTGGAACGCAATGATGTAGAGATTACTTCTCAAGATATCGAAGGGTGGTTGGTCGCCAATCAAGGAGCCGTAACGGTAGCTTTGGATGTCACCATTTCGGAGGTTTTAAAAGAGGAAGGAATTGCGAGAGAACTGGTCAATAGAATTCAAAATATGAGAAAAGATTCTGGATTTGAACTTACCGATCGAATTGAGGTGTATCTACAATCAGAAGCTACTATTGAAAATGCTGTAAAACAAAATTTAGAATATATTAAACTAGAAACATTAACGGAAGAACTACACTTAGTAGCGCAGCTAAAAAAAGGGGATGATATTTCTTTTGATGCAATCAACACCAAGTTGTATATCCAAAAATCCATATAATTATGCCCATTGAAAATACAACCAGATACTCGGATCAAGATTTAGAAAAATTTAAAGTGATTATTTTAAATAAAATTGCGAAAGCACAGCATGATTTAGATCTTATTAAAAGTGCTTACATGAACGATTTAGATAACGGCACTGAAGATACCTCGCCGACTTTTAAAGCTTTTGATGAAGGAAGTCAAGTAATGAGTAAAGAGTCAAATTCTCAATTAGCCATCCGCCAAGAGAAGTTTATTAGAGACCTTAAAAATGCCTTGAACCGAATTGAAAATAAAACCTATGGCGTTTGTAGAGTGACCAAAAAACTCATTAATAAAAAACGTCTGGAGTTGGTTCCGCATGCAACTTTAAGTATTGAAGCAAAGAATATGCAGAAATAAAATGTCTAAAAAACAGACATTTTTATTAGTTGCGTTGATTATTTTTGTAGATCAAGCTTCAAAAATATATATCAAAACTCATTTTGAGCTAGGGCAAGAACTGAAAATCTTTGACTGGTTTAGAATCTACTTCATCGAAAATGAAGGAATGGCATGGGGCGCCAAACTTAGTGACATTTCTTCCTTTATTTCTGACTCCAGTGCCAAATTATCTTTAACAATTTTTAGAATCTTTGCCGTTTGTGGTATTGGCTATTGGCTTTATCAAAGTCTTCATAAAAAAACTTCTAAAACCTTGACTATTGCACTCGCTTTGATTTTCTCAGGAGCCTTAGGAAATATTATTGACTCTGTTTTTTATGGCATTCTTTTCGATGAAAGTTTAGGACAAACAGCATCCTTATTTCCAGCTGAAGGCTACGCCAACCTATTTCATGGAAAAGTAGTTGACATGCTTTATTTTCCCTTGTTTAAAGGCTATTTTCCTGAATGGATTCCATTTTTTGGAGGGAATTATTTTTCCTTTTTTGACCCTGTTTTTAATATTGCTGATATGGCGATTAGCAGCGGGGTTGGATTGCTTTTGGTATTCAATAAAAAAGTATTTCCAAAGTCCTCAACGATTTAAAACGTATAAATCTTTTTTGGAGTCACGCAAAAATCCAAAGGTATGTCATGCAATTCAACATCATGAATAACAGTTTCAGCTTCAAAAAAGGAAAGCCCGATCTTTATAGTATCTTTTGAACAGTTTTTTAAAAAAGCATCATAAAATCCTTTTCCATATCCCACACGATTCCCTTTTTTATCAAAAGCAACCAGAGGAAGAAACACTACTTCTATCTGTGTATCGTTTATTGAAATTCCATTTTCGGGTTCTGGAATATTCCAAGAATTAGGTTTTAGAATGGTGTTATCTTGCAGAAGAACATGCGACATTGTCCGAGTTTTAAAATCGCTTTTTGAAACCACAATATGTTTGTCCTTTCCTGAAAGAATAGATATAATAGGCTCAGTCAGAACCTCTTTCAAGGATTCAATTGTCAAAAATACATGAAAAAAAGAAAGCTCCCATATTGGAAGTTTAAGGACTGAGTTTGCAATTTGAAGACTTAAATCGTCCACATCTTTCAAACTCAACTCTTTTCTAAGTATTTTGTAAAGAACTCTTAATTCTGATTTTCTCACCCTTTGATTTTTGTTAAAATATAAATAAATCCTTAATCATGAGCGTCTATTTCTTTCAACATAGGTAATGATAGCTCGTGCAACATTTTTTTTAGAAGCGCCTTCAATTCCTTCGAGTCCTGGAGTCGAATTAACTTCCATTATTAAAGGTCCACGATTCGACTGTATAATATCGACTCCACAAACGGGTAGTTTTAATTTTTTTGCAGCCTTCAAAGCAATCTTTTTTTCGTCTTCGTTGAGTTTATGATAAGAATAAGTTCCACCTCTGTGAAGGTTCGATCTAAATTCACCTTCCTTTCCTTGACGTTTCATAGCACCCACAACCTGATTATCTACTATTAAGGCGCGTAAATCGCTGCCCTCAGCTTCCGCGATGTATTCTTGTACCAATGCCCTTGCTTCTAATCCATTAAAAGCTTCTAGTACAGATTCAGCAGCATTTTTTGTTTCTGCTAATACAACTCCAATTCCTTGCGTGCCTTCAAGTAATTTAATCACAACAGGTGAGCCACCCACATGAGCAATTACCTTTTCTACATCAGTAGAATAATTGGTAAATACTGTTTTTGGCATATCTATACCCGCTTTGGAAAGGTGTTGAAAGCTTCTTAGTTTATCTCTGGAACGAATAATGGCATCAGATGAAACGGTCGAAAATACATTCATCATTTCAAATTGTCTGACAACTGCACATCCATAATAGGTTACCGAAGCACCTATACGCGGAATGATGGCATCTACATCATTCAAATACCTGTCATTATAGAAAACCGTCGGCTTTTCTTTTTCAATAATCAAATCGCAATTCAAAGGATTTATGACTTCGACATGATGATTTCGACGCTCAGCTTCTTCAACAAGTCTTTGTGTCGAATACAAAGCTTCATTACGAGATAATATTACAATATTCATATGTATTGGCTGGGTTATGCCCTTGCAAGATACTAAAAATGCAAATTCAATTTTTACAATCGTTGGAATTAATTACCTTTGAATTGATGAGTAATTTTAATATCGAACTTCAATTAAAAACCCTACCCAACACACCTGGTGTATATCAGTTTTATGATGCTAAAGGTATCGTTATTTATGTTGGTAAAGCAAAAAGCTTAAAAAACCGAGTTCGCTCGTATTTTAATAAGGTTCATGACGACGGAAAAACAAATGTACTTGTTAAAAAAATTGTTGAGATTAAGCATATTGTCGTGGAGACAGAAACGGATGCTTTATTGCTCGAAAATAATCTGATTAAAAAATACCAACCCCGTTACAATGTGCTCTTAAAAGATGATAAATCCTACCCTTGGATTTGCATAAAAAAAGAACCCTTTCCAAGAGTATTTCATACCCGACGCATGATTAAAGATGGGTCTGAATACTTTGGACCCTACACCAGTATCAAAACCGTATATACTCTTTTAGACCTTATTAAAGGGTTGTTTCCGCTTCGGACATGTAAATATGATTTGTCTAAAGAAAAAATTGATAGTCAGAAATATAAAGTATGTTTAGAATATCATTTAGGCAACTGTAAAGGAGCCTGTGAGGCCAAAGAGTCTGAAGCCTCTTATTTGGAGAATATTGCCGCAATTCGTGAAATTTTAAAAGGAAATTTTAAAAATTCAATTTCGGTTTTTAAATCTCAGATGAAAACCTATGCAGAAAATTTAGAGTTTGAAGCGGCACACGCATTGAAAGAAAAATTACAAATTCTAGAAAATTATCAGGCAAAATCAACCATTGTAAATCCCAAAATCAGCAACGTAGATGTGTTTTCAATAGTGAGCGACGAAAGTTATGCCTATGTCAATTTTTTACAACTTTCTTACGGCGCAATAATTCGTTCTCATACAATGGAGCTAAAAAAGAAACTTCAAGAAAGCGATCAAGAACTCTTAGAACTTGCCATTACAGAACTTCGTCAACGCTTTGCACTCGATTCCAAAGAAATTTACGTGCCTTTTGAGGTGAATTTAGGACCAAATTATAGGATTACGATTCCTAAAGTTGGCGATAAAAAACAACTCATTGATCTATCGATACGGAATGCGAAGTACCAACGCTTGGAGCAGTTAAAACAGGTTAAAATAACAGACCCGGACCGTCATGTAGCGCGCATTATGGCACAAATGAAGTCTGATTTGAGACTGTCGGAAGCACCAACACATATTGAGTGTTTTGATAATTCTAATATACAAGGGACACATCCCGTTGCTGCATGTGTTGTTTTTAAAAATGGAAAACCTAGCAAAAAAGAATACCGGCACTTTAACATTAAAACTGTTGAAGGCCCCGATGATTATGCCTCCATGACCGAGGTGGTTTTTCGACGGTATAAACGATTGTTGGATGAAGCACAACCACTACCACAATTAATTGTAATTGATGGAGGAAAAGGACAACTTTCCGCTGCCTTAAAGAGTTTGGACGATTTAGAGCTTCGAGGAAAAATTGCGATTATCGGAATTGCAAAACGTTTAGAAGAATTGTTCTACCCAAATGATCCAATTCCCTTATATTTAGACAAAAAAAGCGATACCCTAAAAATCATTCAGCAACTCAGAAATGAAGCGCACCGATTTGGAATTGAACACCATCGAAATAAGCGTAGTAAAACAGCTTTAAATTCAGAACTTGAATCAATTGTTGGTGTTGGCGATAAAACAATTTTAGAGTTGTTAAAAAAGTTTAAGTCTGCTCAACGTGTTTCATTTGCAGCTTTAGACGAATTAGAGCAAGTTGTTGGAGTGTCAAAAGCTCGAATTATTTATAATTATTATCAAAACAAACCCCATGCGTAAGCTAGTTGTCTTATTTTTTCTATTCTCTTTTTATGGGAGTTTTTCTCAAGAATCTGAGCAAAAAAACCCAAGAGTTGGTTTGGTTCTAAGTGGAGGGGGTGCAAAAGGATTAGCTCATATAGGAGTGCTAAAAACACTAGACAGCTTAGGCGTTCGTGTCGACTACGTTGCAGGGACAAGTATAGGCGCTGTTATGGGAGGCTTATATGCATCTGGATATACAGGAAAACAAATAGATTCTATCATTGGCGCAACTAATTTTGATTTGCTGATATCTGATGATGTACCAAGAAAATCAAAGACATTTTATGAACGAAAAAACGCAGAAAAATATGCCCTTACACTCCCTTTTAGTGATTTTAAGATACATTTACCATCTTCTATCTCAAGGGGACAAAACGTATTTAATGCACTTTCAAAATTAACTTTAAATGTTAGTGGAGTAGAAGATTTTAGCAAACTTCCAATTCCATTTTATTGTATTGCAACAGATATGAAGACTGGAACAGAGGTTGTTTTAGATCGTGGAAATTTAGCACAATCAATCGCAGCGAGTAGTGCCTTACCAACACTTTATCAACCTATAAGATTGGACAATAAAATGTTGATGGATGGCGGTATTGTGAATAATTATCCTATAGAGGGTTTGGAGTCAAAAGACTTAGATATTATTATTGGAGTGGATGTTCAAGATGATCTTCTGACAATTAATAAGTTGGAATCTGTATCTAATATTATGCTTCAAATAAGTAATTTTAGAACGACTAAAGAGATGAAAGACAAGATAAAATTAACCGATATATATATCAAACCCGAAGTCTCTGAATATTCGCTTGTTTCTTTTAAAAACAGTAATGAAATCATTAGCAAAGGACAAATAGCTACCTCCCCTCATATAGAGGAATTAAAATCCATTGCGAAGGCACAGAATTTTAAAAAAATGAAGACTACGAACCCTAATTTTGATAAAATAAAAATAAATAATAGTTCAATTTTTGGTCTAAAAAAATATACAGTATCGTATGTAAGAGGAAAACTCAGATTTAGAACAGGAGAAACAATAAGTTTTGATGACTTTGGCAAAGGGGTTAATAACTTAGTCGCCACGAATAATTTTGACAGTTTTTTATATAAATTTTCACCTGTTGGACAAGGTTATAATTTTATTGCGAAAGCTACAGAAGCCAAAAACACTACTTTTATAAAGTTTGGAGTGCATTATGATCAGTTGTATAAAAGTGCAGCGCTACTCAACCTTACAAAAAAACAATTGCTTCTTAAAAATGATGTGCTTTCATTAGATTTCATTCTTGGGGATAACACACGTTATAATTTTGACTACTACATAGACAAGGGGTTTTATTGGAGTGTGGGGATTAATTCGAAATATATAGGGTTTAATAATTATATAAACCCAACAAGTCTCATCAATGAGGAAGTATATCCAAATATTGATGAAATTCAAATGGATTTCAGCGAATTTACACATCAATTTTTTGTAGAAACGTTAATTCATAAAGACTTAGCAATCAAAATAGGTATAGAACTTAAAGATTTAAAAATCACTACAAAAGACAATGTGTTTTTAACCTTTTTTGAAACCTCAGAATACAAGATTGAGGATAGGGAGTTTTACAGCCTTTTTGGATCGCTAAAGATTGACTCTATCGACAATAAATTTTTTCCTACAAGTGGATTTCTATTTGAAGGAAGGGCTAAATTTTATTTTGGATCCCCAAACTTCAGAGATGATTTTAATGAATTATCCGTCTTTAGATTACAAATTTCTAAAGCATTTAAAATTGCAGATAAGCTCGCTATGAGTATTAGTACCGAAGGGGGATTTAAAATAGGGAACAATGATACTAAGGCACTTCTTTTTGGGCTTGGAGGTTATGGCTCTAATTACTTTAACAACTATTCAACATTTTATGGATATGATTATTTTTCACTGAATGGAAATAGTTATGTAAAAATGGATTCAACACTTGATTATGAGTTTACAAAAAACCATCATTTTAATTTTTCAGCAAACTTCGCAAACATTGGCGAAGATATTTTTTTAAGTACCGAATGGATTGAATCTCCTGCATATAGAGGGTATTCAGTTGGGTATGGGCTAGAAACAATTTTTGGACCTATAGAGGTGAAATATAACTGGTCAAAAGACTCAAATGAGTCAGGTTTTTATGTCAATGTAGGTTATTGGTTTTAAATTTGAAAGCCATACATGCAATCCCAAACCAAAAATATTTTGCACTAAAGTGAGATTCGTTTTATAATTTGGAATAATAATTGCAAATTTGTAACAAAATTTATTATTCCTTGAAATAATAATTGGTCATTTGTTTTCATGAAAAAACTAGTATTACCCCTCTTTTTATTCATAATTTTTCAGTTCTTAGGAGCTCAAGAAGCCTCCTCTTTTCAAGCTGGGGAATGGTTACGATTCAAACTTAGCTATAGCGGATGGATGAAAGCAGGTAATGCAACTCTTGAAGTTTCTGAAAGCACCTACAAGGATAAACCTGTCTATAAAGTTATTGGTAAAGGCTGGACCACAGGGGCAATTAGATGGCTTTTTAAAGTAGAAGATCATTACGAAAGTCATTTTGATAAAAATACAGGTCGGCCTTATAAGTTTGTTCGAAATATTAATGAAGGGGGCTACACTAAAAATAGAATTGTAGAGTTTGATTATATGCAAAATAAAGCGTTGGTCAATGACTTGAAAGAAAACACCAATTCAACAGTTGATATTAACCAAAATATTCAAGATTTGGTTTCTGCGTATTATTATTTGAGAGATAACTATGACACAGAAACCATTCAAGTTGGAGGTATTTTAGAGCTTAATATCTTTTTTGATAGTGAAATATTTTTATTCAAATTAAAATATTTAGGCCGAGAAACGATTCATACCAAGTTTGGAAAAATTAAATGCATAAAGTTCAGACCCTATGTGATGGCGGGTCGCGTTTTTAAAGAAGAAGAAAGCTTGACCTTATGGGTAACAGCCGACAAAAATAAAATCCCAATGAAAATAAAAGCAGATTTACGTGTTGGCTCATTGAGAGCAGATTTAGAGGCTTTCAAAGGGCTTAAGCACCCCTTTGAAATACAATTATAAGATCCTATAATGACAAAAAAACCAACGACTGAAAAATTATTAAACCTTCTTGATGAAAAATACAATGCGATTAACCAAGATCGTGATGTGCATTTAGAAGGATTGTTGCACAGTAATTCAATAACGTATTGGGACTATATTCACACGGACGCTTTACTAGGGTTACAAATTCAACGCACGACTCTCCCCGATGAAATGGTTTTTATTGGCTACCACCAAATCAATGAATTGATTTTTAAAATGATCCTTTGGGAAATTAAACAAATTGCAGACACATCCTCACTCAAAGTTGTTTTTTTTCAAGATAAGCTCATGCGAATCAGTCGCTATTTTGATATGTTAACCACCTCTTTTAATATTATGAGAGAAGGAATGGATGTTGGTCAATACAATAAATTTAGACACACGCTCACCCCGGCTAGTGGGTTTCAAAGTGCTCAATACCGTAAAATTGAATTTGCCTCTACAGAACTTATCAACCTAATTGATGTGCGTTTTCGTGCAAAAATTGACAGAGATACACCCTTTGAGCATGCCTTTGAACATTTGTATTGGCAAGCCGCTGGAAAAGATTACAATACAGGGCAAAAATCCCCCCTACTAATTAACTTTGAAAACCGTTATAAAGAAGAATTTATCACCTTTATGAAGACTTATAACACCAAAAATATATGGACCCGTTTCAAAGAACTCTCAATTGATAGCCAAAAAGACAAAAGCTTAATTGATGCCATGCGACACTACGACTATACAGTAAACGTTACTTGGGTAATGGCACACTACAACGCCGCAAAACATTATATTTTAGGAAAAGAAGGCGATGGAGCAGCAACAGGTGGAAGTGATTGGCAAAAATATATGCATCCAAAATACCAAAAAAGAATATTTTTTCCTGAACTTTGGAGTCAAGATGAAAAAGACAATTGGGGACATGAACTTGACTAAGCATAAAAAATATTTTAATATAAGAGTTTTCTTTTCTGGATTTGTATTGGTTATTTTTTATAACCTTGCTTTCAAAGGCTGTTCAGAAGACCAACCGCTGCAAGAAAATGAAGTCGAAATTCCTCAACTAGACAACTATAAATTTGGCTACAATCTCAATAACTATCAGGTTGTAAATGACACTATTAGAAGTGGAGATAGCTTTGGCGTATTGCTTGAAAAACATCAGTTGGTCTATCCCAAAATCCATCATATTGCCGAAAAAACAAAAGAAGTTTTTGATGTTCGTCGCTTGAGAATTGGAAAACCTTACACCGTATTGTTCTCAAAAGGAGCAGTTAAAACCCCTTTAGTTTTTATATACCAACCCAACAAAGTTGAATATTTAGTTGTAGAGTTTTGCGATTCAATTATTTCTAGAATAGAAAGAAAACCCGTTAAAATTATTGAAAAAGAAACTTTTGGGTTTATCGAAAACACACTCTCCGAAACAATGGAAGATCAAGGCTTGCCTTCGCAGTTGATTTATGACATGTCCGATGATATTTATGCTTGGACCATCGATTTTTCAAGGCTTCAAAAAGGGGATAATTTTAAAGTAATTTATAACCAACGTTTTGTAGATGACTCTGTATATGCAGGGATTGAAAGCATCAAAGCAGCATTTTTTGAGCATAAAGGCGAATCCTTTTACGCTTTTAATTTTATGAACGAAGAGTCTAAAAACAATACCGATTATTTTGATGAAAATGCTAAAAGTCTTAGAAAAGCCTTTTTAAAAGCCCCTTTACAATTCAGTCGTATTTCCTCCAGATACAATTTAAAAAGAAGAATTGCCTTTTACGGAAACCGTGTCAAACCCCACAAAGGAACCGACTTTGCAGCACCTATTGGCACTCCTATTTTGGCAACAGCCAATGGGACCGTCATTGAGTCCAGACGAAAAGGAGGAAACGGAAACTATGTAAAAATTAGACATAACGCAACCTACAGTACTCAATACCTTCACATGAGTAAACGCTTAGTAAAAGTTGGAGACTACGTCAAACAAGGCGATGTGATTGGAAAAGTAGGGATGACCGGAAACACTGCTGGCCCACACGTTTGCTATCGTTTTTGGAAAAATGGCAAACAAGTTGATCCCTTTCGTCAAAAACTACCTGATGCAAAAGCACTCCCAGCCTATTTAAAACCTAACTTTGAGGAATTTATCGCACCTTTGAAGCAACAACTCGATTCAATTAATTAATACAAAATATTTAAAATTATCCAATGGCATTACAATCAATAAATCCAACGCAAACAAAATCCTGGACAAAATTAAAAACTCACTTTGAAGCAGTCAAGGATGCACACATGAAAACATGGTTTGCTGAAAACCCAAAGCGTGCGGATGAGTTTACCATTCAATGGCAAGATTTTTATGTCGATTTTTCAAAAAATAGAATCAATTCTGAAACCATGCTTCTTTTTAAAAATCTGGCTGAGGAATTGAAGCTTAAGGATGCTATTTCAAAATATTTTGAAGGCGATATTATTAATCAAACCGAAGGTAGAGCGGTACTTCACACAGCACTTAGAGCACCAAAAGAATCTAAAATTTTTGTAGATGATAAAAATGTGATTCCCGAAATTCATCAAGCAAAAGCCCTGATAAAAAACTTTTCGGAAGCAATCATCAATGGAACCAAAAAAGGATATACCAACAAAACATTTACCGATATTGTAAATATTGGAATTGGCGGCTCAGACTTAGGGCCCGCCATGGTTGTGGACTCTTTGGCGTTTTATGGCAATCACCTTACCCCTCATTTTGTAAGCAATGTTGATGGCGATCACGTCAATGAAGTTTTAAAGAAACTCAACCCAGAAACCACACTTTTTGTGATTGTGTCCAAAACATTCACCACTCAAGAAACCCTTTCCAATGCAAATACGATAAGAGAGTGGTTTTTAAAACATGCAACTCAAAAAGATGTCGCAAAGCATTTTGTTGCGGTTTCAACCAACACCGCCAAAGTACAAGCCTTTGGAATAGAAGCTTCGAATATTTTTCCAATGTGGGATTGGGTCGGAGGTCGTTTTTCGCTATGGAGTGCCGTAGGATTAAGCATTAGTTTAGCCATTGGATACGATCATTTTGAAGCACTATTAGAAGGGGCTCATAAAATGGATACGCATTTTAAAGACGAAGAGTTTGAAACAAACATCCCTACCGTTTTAGCCTTTTTAAGTATTTGGTATAATAATTTCTTCAAAGCAGAAAGTGAGGCAGTCATTCCTTACACACAATATTTGAATCAATTTGCAACCTACCTACAGCAAGCCATTATGGAAAGTAATGGCAAAAGTATTGACCGTTCAGGAAACCAAGTCGATTACCAAACCGGAAATTTGGTTTGGGGAGAACCAGGAACCAATTCGCAACACGCCTTTTTTCAATTAATTCACCAAGGGACAAAACTGATTCCGGCTGACTTTATTGGGTTTACCCAATCTTTACACGGCAATAAAGATCATCAAGATAAATTGATTTCTAACTTTTTTGCACAAACAGAAGCTTTGTTAAATGGAAAAACAAAAGCCGAAGTACAGGCAGAAGGTACAGCAGACACCCTTGTCCCTTTCAAGATATTTGAGGGCAATAAACCAACCAACACCATTTTTATCAAACAACTCACCCCTGAAAGTTTAGGAAAATTAATTGCGATGTACGAACACAAAATATTTGTTCAAGGTGTGGTTTGGAATGTTTTTAGTTATGACCAGTTTGGGGTTGAGTTGGGGAAGCAATTGGCAACAAAAATTCTAGATGAGATCAATTCTGATGTTGTGAGTAACCATGATTCTTCCACTGTTAACCTTCTTAAACACTACCAGTCTAACAGTCAATAAACTCGTAACTGTTTATTAACAATCAGGATTGAATTGTTAATATTAAGATAAATAATTAGGTTTTTTTATGTGTATTTTTGCTTAACTAATTAATCAAAAATTTAAACAACTTCTATCTTTAGCCTTGGTTGTGTGTGCCTTCTCAGTTGCTGCTCAAAGCACTATTACGGGTACAGTTATCGATGCTGGACAAGCGCCTTTACCAGGAGCTACAATCGTAGAGAAAGGAACGTCTAATGGGGTGTCTTCTGATTTCGACGGAAACTTTACAATTACTTCATCAAGTTCAACAGGTGAGATTACAATCTCTTATGTTGGCTATGTATCTACAACAATAGCTTTTTCTGGAGATTTGGATCTTGGATCTGTTTCTCTAGAAGCCAGTGAATTAGGCTTAGAAGAAGTTCAACTTTTTGCATCTGTTGCAGTAGACAGAAAAACACCAGTTGCGGTTTCAACAATTAGAGCGGCTGATATTGAGCTTAAACTTGGAACTCAGGAATTTCCTGAAATTCTAAAATCAACACCAGGAGTCTATGCGACTAGGTCTGGTGGTGGATATGGAGATGGACGTATAAACTTACGTGGATTTAGTTCCGAAAATGTAGGTGTACTTATCAACGGAATTCCAGTTAATGACATGGAAAACGGAAGACTTTATTGGTCTAACTGGGCTGGTTTAGGAGACGTAACAAGCTCAATGCAAGTGCAAAGAGGTTTAGGAGCCTCAAGAGTTGCTATCCCTTCTATCGGAGGAACAATTAACATTGTAACTAAAACAACAGACGTTGAAGCTGGTGGATCTGTACGAATGGGAACTGCAAATGATGGATACCAAAAATATGGAATGACCTATTCAACAGGTCTAATGGACAACGGCTTTGCGGCTACAGTATCGCTTGCTAAAATCTTTGGAGATGGTTATGTCGATGGAACTGAATTTGATGGGTTCAACTACTTCGTTAACTTATCGAAACAAATAAATGACAATCATAAACTTTCATTTACTGCTTTTGGTGCAAAACAAACACATGGACAACGTTACAACACACGTACCATAGCTCAAAACAGAGCGACTGAACAAGGAGGGAAACGATACAACCCAGACTGGGGAATCAGAAATGGAGAAGTAGAACACTTATCTTATAACTTTTATCACAAACCACAAATAGCATTAAACCACTATTGGGATATTAATGACAACACTTCAATTTCAACGGCACTTTATGCTTCATTTGGAAATGGTGGAGGAAGAAGACAGCGCGGGTCTAAATTTTATGATGACAGCTACCGTTTAGGAGATGTAGATCAGCCAATTGATTTTGATCAAATTGCTCAAGAAAATATTGACAGAGGTGCACTTGGATCTTCAGACATCTTTGCATCTTCAAGAAATGCACACAACTGGTATGGTTTATTATCAACATTGAAAACAAATCTTAATGAGGATCTTGTGCTTTCTGGGGGTGTTGATGCACGTTACTATGTAGGGTCTCACTGGTATGAAGTTGCAGATCTTTTAGGAGGTCAGTTTTATATTAATGAAAGCGACGATGAAAACACGTTTGGACAAGCCCTAAAAGTGGGCGATCGTTTTAACAAAGATTATGACGGTATAGTTTTAAGAAGTGGTCTTTTTGCACAAGCAGAATATGCGCCAAGTACAGATTTATCAATTTTTGTTGCAACGGCGATTTCTAACACCACATATAGTAAAAAAGAATTTATGTATTATGCTCCAGACGATCCAGCACGTGAATCTGACAATGTTGACTTTCTGGGCTACAGTATTAAAGGGGGTGCAAATTACAATATAGATAACACAAACAATGTATTTGTGAATATCGGATACTTTTCAAAAGCACCTTTCTTAGACGGAAATGTTTTTCAAAGTGACAGCTCAACAGCATTTAACGAAGAAGCATTAAATGAAAAAGTATTTAGTGCAGAACTTGGATATGGATTTAGAAGTGATAAACTTTCAGCAAACGTAAATATTTATTACACCACATGGATTGACAAATCTTTAACCGGAAGTGTTTTTGATCCAAACAATCAAGGAGAGCGAATCAACTACAACATTGCGGGTCTTGATGCTTTGCACACAGGAGTAGAAGTTGATTTTGTATACCGTGCTACAGATGCAATTTCCCTTACGGGTATGGCTTCTATCGGAAACTGGAACTGGAAAAATGATGCTGGGGGTAGTTTGTTTGATGAAGGTGGACAGCTTATCGAAACGATTAACGTATATGCAAAAGATTTAAAAGTATCGGATGCTGCGCAAACAACCTTCGCTTTAGGATCTAAATTTAAACTAATGGATCAGACATCGTTTTATGTAGATTATAACTATGCTTCTGACTTGTATGCAAGTTACAGAATTACCGATAGAAATGATGAAACTAACAGAGCAGATTCATGGGAATTACCAGCTTATGGTTTATTGGATATGGGCTTAAATCACGGCTTTAGTTTTGGTCAATTTGATGCTTCCTTATCAGCAAGAATGAACAATGTTTTGAATACAGAATATATTTCAGATGCCCGAGATGGCGCGGACTCAACTGCACAAACAGCAGGAGTATATTACGGAGCAGGAAGAACATTCAGTCTTGGATTAAAAATTAATTTCTAAAAAATAAGAAAATGAAAAAAATAATTTATTTACTAACCCTTTCGGCGTTCGTTTTTACAGCATGTGACCCGAACGAAGACATCAATGCAGAAATTGATGCACAAGACAACCCTATTGTAGGTAATGCAACATACACCTTTACAGATGAAGATTATGAAGCATTAGAATTAAATTTTGGCAGTTTTTCATCGGTAGATGATGCAAAAACAATGATTGCTCCTTACTTACAAACGATTGCGCCTTTTCAGTACTGGGGCAATGGATCTTCGGTAACAGTAAACTATGAGCTTTTTGTAGGTTCTGCCGAAGGTGTAAGTGATTACACCTATGCGGATTCTTATGAATTCACAAATGCGGATTACGCTGCAACTGGAAGTGATGCCTCTGGATTCTATCCAAATGTAGATCCAACGGATGAGATTCCAGCTGTTCTTGACACACAAATTTCGAATCCTACTGAAGGACAGATCTTATTGGTGGAGTACGATCAATATATCGATACCCCAGATGTTGGGTTGACTAATTTTTATCAAGCGACATTTCCAGCAGATTTTGAAGATTTTGAGCTTATTGATGCTTCTGGATCTCTTGATACTTGGACTACTGGATCTAGTAATATTCAAGGTTCTGGTTATGATGGAGGTGCTCAAGCCAATGAAGAATGGTTGATTTCTCCAGAAATTGACTTATCCGGTGCATCTGATTTGTTATTCCAAATCACACAAGAAATTGACCTTTTTGGTGCTGACGTTTCTTTATTTGATATTTTAATTGCTACCGATTACAATACAGGTGGAGACGTTGCAACAGCAAATTGGACGGCATTGAGCTTTGATAAAACAATTTTCGGTAATATGACCACGTCTGAAGATTTTGATTTTTCTGCATACGATGGAGAATCAATTCATATCGCTCTTAAATACAGCTCTACAGATTCGGAATCTCCAAGATGGAGAATTCAAAACTTTGCGGTAAAAGCGATTGGAGTTTCTGGAGACTCTGTAAATTACGGGGCTTATTATATGTATTCTGATGGTTCTTGGGAATTAGCAGAAAACGTATATTATTTAAGTTCTGCTGATTTTGATTCTATGGGTGAAGGTTCAGGAGAACCAGGAAGATTTGATAATTTCTCAAGTTCTATTTCTCCAAATAGTTATCTTCCTGCCTTTTTAGCGATCAACTTCCCTTACGGACAAGAAGAGGAGGAGCTAATCGTAACTTATGCTTACTACTCAAGTTCAAGTGGAGCACAAGTAAGAGGGAACCTCTACACTTTTACAGATGGCGTATGGATGGCACACCAGTCCACTATTTCGACCTCATTACAGTTTGGTCATGACGGAACACAATGGGTTCCAGACAACACCATCAGATATACTCTAGTTGATGCAGATTATTCTAATGTCGCAAGTACGCTACTCACTACACCAGGTTTTGAAGATGCTGCTGGAAACTTAGACAACTATGGAAACTTCAACAGAACTGGATCTGGTACAAGTTGGAGTGACGAAATGATGGTCACTGCTATGGGTGTTGTGTTAGATAGTATAGACCCATCTGCTGAGGACGGACAGAAATATATTACAACTTTTAATGTTTATGACGGTTCTAGTGGAACTCAAGAACTTTCTCTTATCAAAGAAGATGGTGCTTGGATTTTAAACTAACACCAAATAAAATAAAATTAAAACCCTCACCAAGTGGGGGTTTTTTTATGCCTAAAATTCTCGTACTTTTGTAGAAACTTATAAATCACACACCATGATTCAAACCATTCATTCCTATTGGGCTTACTTAGTACTTGCTGTTCTTGTTTTAGCTGTTTTTAAATCTCTTGTAGGCTTCTTTGCTAAAAAAGAGTATGACGCAAAAGCATTTCGAGTCTCGCTATTTACGTTGATCGTTTCTCATATTCAATTGCTTATTGGATTGCTGTTGTACTTTACTTCGGAACGTTTTGGTTTGTGGAGTGATTTAGGCGTCGGAGAAGTGATGAAGAACGCAAGCATACGCTTATACCTTGTAGAACATCCGACCATAAATATTTTGGCGGTAGCCTTGATTACCATTGGGTATTCTAAACACAAGAAAAAATTAATTTCGGGGCCTAAATACAAAACCATCGCGATTTTTTATACCATCGCCCTAATTTTGATTCTGTCACGAATTCCATGGGATGTTTGGCCTAACTAGTCCTTATAAAAAAGCAACCTAATGGTTGCTTTTTTTTATGAATAGAAGTGAGCGAAATTACTCCACTTCTTTAATAACGTGTACATAAACAGGAAAGTGATCGCTGTAGCCCCCTGTGAACCCTCCATAAGAAAAGCTTCTAAAGGGATACCCTTTATAGCGCCCCTTTTTACTGATAAGGAATTGCTTGTTAAAAATCCCTGCCTTGTAAAATCTAAATGACGAAAAATCTTCTTCCAAGAGTGGTTGAGTCACTAAAATCTGATCAAATAAACTCCAAGCATCTCTGTAAGCATTGGATCCTAAGCCCGCCTTAAAAAAACCTTCCATTGGGTTGTATATCCCTTTAAGTCCAACCGATTCTTTGTTCTTTTTGGCTTTAAGCACTTTCTTAAAACTTGTATTTGTGGGGTTGTCATTAAAATCGCCCATCGTGAATATTTTAGCATACGGATCATTCGCTTGTAAGGAATCAATTAAACGTTTATTAAGCGTAGCTGCCGCCACACGTTTGGGGCGACTTTTAGCTTCTCCACCACTTCGAGAAGGCCAGTGATTGACAATCAAATGAATCAGATCGCCTTCCAAGTAACCACTCACCAACAATTGGTCTCTAGTGTAATCGCGTTTCTCTCTTTTGGCATCGAATAATTTTAGTTCATGTGCGCTCGTGCTGATAGGTACAAACAATGCTTTTTGATACATTAATGCCACATCAATACTCCGCTCATCAGGAGATTCAAAATGTACAATTCCATAGTCTTTGGAAATTAAAGCAGGGTCGTTTGCCAGATCTTCTACAACAGATCGGTTTTCTACTTCACAAATTCCAATAACAGCAGGAGTGTTTTTAGAAACGTCTGCTCCAATTTGAGAAATGACATAAGCCATATTTTTCACCTTTTTATTGTAAACTTCCTGACGGTTAAATTTCAGCTCCATGATTGGACTTTTCTCATCAAACTTATTGGGGTCATTAATGGTGTCAAACAAGTTTTCTACATTGTAGAATGCAATGGTATGCACTTTAAACTTTCGTTTGTTTTGAGCTTCTGTAGAAACACCAAACAATGCAGTGATAAGGAATGAAAACAAATAAATTTTGAAATTCTTCTGATATAATTCTAGCGCCATAAAATGTTGTGTATAATTAGTTACTCCAAAAGTATAAATTTTAAAATCAATAATGTAAATTTGTTAAACCAATTATTAACAAACAAATTTAAAAACCAACATGAAAAAAAATAGTATTATTTTTTTGATCGGTTTACTAACGTTCTGTACAGCTTTTGCACAACAAACTGTTGTTAAGGGAAGTATCAAGGATTTAACTTCAAACCAAGCTTTGGCAGAAGTGACTGTTACCTTTGAAGGAATGTTATTAAGCACACAAACAGATGCCCTTGGGGTGTTTGTGTTTTCTTCCGATGTGCCACTTGGTGAGCAGGTATTGAGCCTTACCAAACAGGGATATCTTGTAGCACGTTATCCCATTGTTGTCAATGAAGGAGAAATCCTAGACATTCAAGACATGATGTTGTCTTTGGATGACTCTGACGATGATTTGTTTACCATTACATTGTCAGATGATGAACTCAATGACGATACTAGTGGCGCCGATAACATCTCCGGATTATTATCTTCTTCACAAGACGTATTTCAACGTACTGCGGCTTTTGAATTTAGTCCATCGTTTTTTAGAGTTCGTGGACTCAATACCGATAACGGAAATGTGTTGATGAACGGAATTGAAATGAACAAAGTATTTAATGGAAGACCACAATGGAGCAACTGGGGAGGTTTAAACGACGTCCTTAGAAACCAAGAGTTAACCACAGGCTTGGAACCGTCCTCTTATAACTTTGGAGGAATCTTAGGAACGACTAACATTAACCTAAGAGCGTCTGAATACCGAAGTGGCTCACGTGTTACCTATTCATCTTCAAACAGAAGTTATACCAACAGAGTCATGGCAACCCATGCATCTGGAATGGTCAAAGGGGGCTGGTCTTATGCCTTTTCTTTAGGAAGACGTTGGGGTAACGAAGGGTTTCAAGATGGAACATTTTATGATGCCAATTCATTTTTTGTGTCTGTTGAAAAGAAAATCAACGACAAGCATAGTCTTAACTTCACAGGATTTTATACACCAAACAGGCGTGGGAAATCCTCTCCAAATACGCAAGAGGTATATGATTTGAAAGACATTAAGTACAACGAATATTGGGGATACCATGATGGCGAAAAGCGCAACTCGCGTGTCAGACGTATTGCAGAACCTGTTTTAATGTTGAACCATTATTGGGATATTACAGAAAAAACAAGTTTAAACACCAATGTTGCTTACCAATTTGGAGAGCTCGGAAATAGCCGTTTGGACTATGCCGGAGGTGCCAATCCAAGTCCAGCGTATTACCAAGGATTGCCAAGTTACTTTTTGGCAGATAATGATGGACCGGATTTAGCAGGAGCCTATGATGCCTACCAAAATTTTACTGAAGGGGGGCAACTCGATTGGAACCGTCTTTACGATGCCAACCTAACAAATAATATTACAGGAGACTATGCGGCTTATGTGTTGTATGAAGACCGAAGCGACGACACACAATTCACGATGAATACCATCATCAACTCAGACATCTCTGAGAATGTAACCTTAAACGCCGCCGTGAATTACAAACGTTTAAAGTCGCATAATTTTGCAGAAATCATTGATATGTTAGGTAGCACAACAGGGTATCTTAATGTAGATTCTTTTGATCAATTTCAGTTTGACTTGCAAAACCCAAACCAAGTTGTTGGTGAAGGCGACACCTTTAGATATAACTACAACTTAGACGCCAACATACTTAGCATGTTTGCTCAAGCACAGTTTAAATATAATAAGGTCGATTTTTTCTTAGCGGTAAGCAATACTAAAACAATCTACCAAAGAGAAGGCTTGTACCAAAGTGAGGCATATGAAGACAATTCCTTCGGTAAAGGCGAAAAAATTGAATTTACGGGTATTGGTGCCAAAGGTGGATTCACTTATAAGTTTTCTGGGAAACATCTACTGGTCGCTAATGCAGGTTATTTAACAAAAGCACCGACCATTCAAAACACTTTTTCCAATTCTAGAGACAACCACGCCATAGTAGGAGACCAATCGGGCTTCGGAATTACAGAGGAAAAAATCACATCTTTTGATTTGAACTATGTTTACAGATCTCCGATTGTCAAAGCACGATTTACAGGGTATTTCACCAAGATGCAAGATGCGAATGAAGTGTCGTTTTACTATGCAGATGGTATTAGTGGTGTTGATTCAGGTACGGCCTTTGTTCAAGAAATTCTTGAAGGGATCGATAAAAAGCATTTAGGGATTGAATTTGGGATTGAAGCCCAAGTGACCCCAACCATAAAATTAACAGGAGTTGCTTCTGTGGGACAATACACTTATGATAATAATCCAAACTTATTATTATCGTCTAGTGACTTTGTTGATGGATTAGATTTTGGAGAAGCTAATTTAAAAGATTATAAAATTGCAGGTGGTCCACAACAAGCTTTCTCTTTAGGATTTGAATACCGCGACCCTAATTACTGGTGGTTTGGTACCACGGCAAACTTTATGTCGAATGCCTATGTGGATATATCTCCTTTAACGCGTACAGAGAATTTTTATCTAGATACAGACGGGTTTCCATTTCCAGATTACGACCCAACACTAGCAAAAGAATTGCTAAGACAAGAAAAATTTGATTCTTATATGGTTTGGAATGCCGTAGGAGGAAAGTCTTGGAGAATTGGAGATAAGTACATCAGTCTGTTTGTAAGTCTAAACAACATTCTTAACACCGAATTTAAAACTGGTGGATTTGAGCAAGGACGTAATGCCAACTATCAATCCCTAAAAGAAGATGTAAATGCACCAAAACGACGTTTTGGACCCAAGTACTGGTTTGGACGTGGGACAACGTATTTCTTAAACCTTAATCTTAGATTTTAATAAAAAAAATAAACATTAATATATCGTATTATGAAAACAATAAATTTTAAAAACTATCTTTTAGCAATCTTAGCCAGTGTTGCTATTGTGTCTTGTGTTCAAGACGACGATTTTTCCGTTCCAGAAAGTGTAGGAACAGAAGAAAATAGAGCGCTTAATGAATTACTTTCTGGTGGTGTAAACTTAGTCTCAATTTCTGAACTGAAAGCGATGTACGATTCGGATCCAAATGGTGATGGTAATAATAATGATGCCATTCCTTTTCGAGTGGATACCGATATCGCTATCAAAGGCTATGTAACGTCCTCAGACCTTACAGGAAACTTCTACAAAGAAGTGTACTTACAAGACAGCCCAGAAAACCCAACGTCTGCTATCAAAGTTATTTTGAGCCAAGTAGATTCATATAACAGATTTAACAAGGGTCGTGAGGTTTACATTCGTTTGAATCCAACATTTGAAAATGGAGCACCAGGTGGACTATACATTGGAGAAGAACGTACAGGAAATGAAGTCATTACCATTGGTGGTGGAACTGAAAGTGACCAATACGGAACTACGGTAACAAGTTTATCACAAAATCAAATGAATGCAACACTGTTGAGGTCTGAAATCACTGAAGAAATTGTACCATTGAATGTGCAGTTTTCTCAAATATCAAGTGCTCATATTGGGATGTTTGTACAAATTGACAATGTGGAATTTGAAGATAATTTGGATGATCTTCGTTATTTTGATCCTTCTGAAGATTACGATACTCAAAGAACCTTACAGTCTTGTTCAGGGTTTAGTTATTCTAATATGAATATTGAAACCAGCTCATTTGCAAATTTTAAAAATGAGATGTTACCAACGGGTAATGGATCTATAGGAGGGATTGTAGTTAAAACCTATGATGGAAGTAGTTTGGTATTGGCATTAAATACAACTGATGATGTAGATTTCAATGGTGCGCGTTGTGAATTATTAGATGTAGATGATTTTAATCTTCTTTTTGAAGAGGACTTTGAAGCATACTCAAATTTTGATGAAATTTCTGGTGATTGGACCAATTACATTGAAGAAGGAACTAGAGATTGGATTGCAAGAACTACAACTGATACTGGTAATCCTGGAAGTAGAATTGCTCAAATTAGCGCCTACAATTCTGGTGACGTTAGTACTGTTTCCTGGTTAATTACCCCAGGAATTGATTT
>Ga0209555_10000254_pt1 | contig 46298 bp, 52 predicted proteins | sample SaaInl85LU_5_DNA_FD_184643 | JGI IMG/M metagenome (GOLD analysis project Ga0209555, IMG submission 184643) | Marine microbial communities from expanding oxygen minimum zones in the Saanich Inlet - ESP_85LU_5_DNA (SPAdes) (version 2) | ecosystem: Environmental > Aquatic > Marine > Intertidal...
AATCGGCATTAATGGTGGAGGTGGCGGGATTCGAACCCGCGTCTTGCTCGCATTACCCATAAAGGACTACACGCTTAGGTCAATATTGGTTCTCAACATTCCGAAATATGTGATTGAATTTTAACATCCTCCATCACCAATAGATGTACGACTCGATTTTGGGTTCAGTCGTTTCTCCACCTTTGTAAAGACTTCTGTTCAAAGGTTATATGTCCACCGACCCGTTTCACTGTTGCGTCTTACGCTACAGTTACTTCTTCAGTGCGGATAAGACCGACAGCCTGAAGTTTTGCGATTGTTTCGCCAGCTAAAAATTGCAACCATAGATTAAAGTGATAGGTAACGTCTCACTGCGTGCCCTCGATGACTATCTACGCCAATCGATTCCATTCACCCCCATATTTTCAAAGAACTATAAGAAATCACTTTCGCCCCCTGTATAGACATTACGTCAGATGCTTAAGGTCAGCCTTAACTATTAAGGGAGCCACCCGTGATTTCTTCTACAAATATAAATATTTTTTTTCTAATAACAAACTATTTATAATAAAAATATTATTGTAATGGGAAAGAAAGTTATAAGGTTAACAGAAGCCGATATTGAAAATATTGTAAAGACCGTCATTGAGGAACAAAGAAGAAGGGGTGGTGGTGAATTAAACCCTAAAAAAAGAAAAAATAAGGATAAGACCGACCGTAACCCCTCTAATTGGAATGGGGGGGATGGTGGTACCCTTAATTTTGATGTGGAAAATGAAGAATTAACTCCATTAGCATATAATGTAACTGAATATGATTTAGATGTGAGACACAGTAAACATTTGGCAAGAACAGGTAGAGCACTTAAATCGTCAGAAACTTCACCACAACAAACACCACCTGAAGAAAATGTAATTATACCTACATTTAGTGTCGAAGGTAATAGTTTACCTTATGCAGATAACATGGTTATGCCATACTTTGACAAATATGAGGGGTCAAAAGAAAAATTTAAATCAATATTAGACGCGTTTGTTAAATACATAAAAGCTGGTGGAGGTGATAAACTTGATAACGTTACAATTAAAGGTAGTGCCGATTCAGGTACGCCAACGTTAAAAGTACCAAGTGGTTATTCAGAATTAGACCACCCTGGTGGTACTCCATATGGGGGTAAGACAGACCCTAAAGAGATGAACCAATATCTTGCAGATATGAGAGCACAACAATATGCTAACGTATTGATTAATGAAATTAAAAACGAGACAGGATTCGATTTAAAAATAACAGTTTTACCAGGTGATAACTACTATGGTCAAGGAGACGGTAAGAGAGGTATTGAATATAGAAAAATTATACTTACACCAAATGCTCCTGAACACAAACCAGTTTCAACAACAACGACCTCAGGTACTAAAACTGACGGTAGTAAAACTACCACAGAATTAGTTAATAAGGGTGGTGTAATACCTTTCGATGTTGCGGTCTTTAAAGATGGTCAAGGTAGATATGTTGAAGGATATAAAGTGATAGATTCTAAAAATAAGGTAAGATTGTGTGTCACAGGAAAGGTGTCTGAATCCATGGAGTTACCGTCAATTTTTATAGGTAAATTAAACTCATACGTTAGGGGTCAAGACTTCTATGTTAATGGGGAAAAAGTTGGTAGTATTGATATGATTAGCGGTGCACCACCTGTTATATTTACTACCATGAACTATAATGCTAGTGATTTTAAGGGTGAACGTATTGGGGAGCCTCGTTATTTTGCAGGCCCAATCACTGTTGTTGAATCTTATAGATACCATAACGTAGGTGATAAAAAAGTTGAAATGGCCTACTTATCTGAGATTTACTTCACATTTTATTAATAGTCTAAATTTATAATGGGGAACATTTGAACTGCAATAATTAAGTTTAATTTTTTATTGTATGTTACATAATGTCCATAGTATAGTGTAGGAGGATTACATTCATTAAAGACATCAATACCTTCATGGATAATATTTAATCTATGGTATTCTGAACTCATAAAATTATTATGAATACGCTCCGCAATCTCTAAACTTGTTTTTGTGTCATCATACGTAAAAGCGGTAATATTCTCAGAAGAAATACTGTACTTTAAATTACTACCAACTTTAATTCTATGACTTGCACTTGATAATGTGGGATTTGGATTTGTGTGAGATACCTGTTTTATGTTACCTATAGTACTTAAATAATCGGCTTGAATCTTTGCGCATGTGTTGATTATTTCATCTGTTTGGAAAGGACTTAAGTTTCGACTGTCCCTCTCTTCATTTACCACATTTAAAAGTTGATTTTGAATTTCAGTTAAGTTTTGTGAATATCCTGAAAAACAAATAAATGTTAGTAAAATTAATAGTGTTCTCTTCATATAACAAATATAATGTTAAGTTATCAATTATCCAAATTATCAAGTATTTATATTAAAAGAATTACATGAGTTTAGTAAATATTTTACTTGAAGGTAAAAAAGAAAACCTTATCGACAAATACAAAGATGGTATTAAAATCGATGGTTTTGAAAGTTTATTGAGTGATTTTATTGAAAAAGACCCCTCTTCAACTAAAAAATATTCTGAGTGGATGGTTAAAGAACTTATTCGTCTTTGGAATTCACCTGGATATACTAATAACAGTTTAGTGGATTTAATGAATTTTATGGGTGATGAAATTAAAACATTCCATGAACTATCCAATTCAATAACGGATAAGGATGTTGATTATTTCTTAAAACAGATTGATGGTTCTAAGTCTCGTGGTATTAATTACTTTGAAAGTCCAAGTAAACAAGACAGAGTAAAAAGGTCCCCAAAAGACATTTACTCCTACCCATCAATATGGACCATTCAAATAATGAATAAGTCTATTAATGATAGGAAAAAAATACAACAAGAAGAGGAAGAAGCCAAAAAAGATGTTGAAAAAATTTATGAGGATAGTAGGTTTTTAATTGTCCAACCATTCTCACATAAAGCGTCTTGTTATTACGGTGCAAATACAAAATGGTGCACCACAACTAAAAATGATACTTCATATTTTAACAGATATACTCGTGACGGTAGATTATTTTACATTGTAGATAAAGAAGCTACAGGTCACGCTACTTTAGGTAAGATGGCAGTACTCATCACTAATGATGGTGATGTAAGTGTTTGGGACCAACAAGATAACCAAAGAACTGTTGATTTCATGTTGGAACGATTTGAACCCATATCAGGTTTGTTGAAAAAAATGATTAAAGGTGATGATGATTACGAAAAACTAAAGAACGCCAAATCGGGTAACCGTAAAGATTTAAACCAAGTCTTATCTGCTGATTATTTTTATAAGATGGACCAAGACTACGTTTACTTTCAATTTGATAGTGTTGAAGATTATTTAAGTTTATTTGTTGACGAGGTTGACGAATACGAATTAAGAGATGTGGAATACGCCATTGAAACTCCATATGGATATGATAGTATGTATTATGATTCTTATAACTTCGATGATGATATGCGTGAAGGTTACCCATTAAATGCATTAACTCAAGACCATTTAAAAAAGTTACGAGAAATTATAAAACTATCAGGAAGTGATTTAATTAAGTGTTTTAGTGCAACAATACCTAAACTTAATAAGGATGATTTACAAAAATTCATACAAAAAGGTAATGATGAAAAAGATTTTTACGACCTATACAATTTAATAATTAGTGATGGTTGTGAGTCTAAAATAGGTAAGTACTTATTAAATTTTGATAGTAGATTTATTGATGATTTTTCATACGCATATTCCACAGCTGAAGATGAATCTATGAAAGTTGGTGTTAAAAACGCAATAAGTGAAGAAGTATGTGAAGTGTATTCACCCATAGGTATGGAAAAAAATGGTGATTGTTTCTCATCGTATATGATTCCAATAGATAACCTAATAGAATTTTATGAGGACGATTTAGAATCGTTTTCAGGTTTAACTTTAGACCAATTATTAAAAACCGTTGTAATACCTGGTAGAGTTTCATTTGATATTAGTGAACCTCGTCAATTAGCATATGAAGTTAGAGACGATGAAACATTTGAATACCACTTTAATTCAGATATGGATTCGGCTTTAGATACTTTATTGGAGAAACTTGAAGATTCTGAGGAGTATTCAGATTTGGATGAATATAAAAGAATTTATACATTCCTAAACAATAAGTATGGTTTTGATGAAAGAATACCTGTTGAACCGGCTGATGGGGATGTAACAATTAGATTTACTAAAATTGACCCAAAAGATAATAAAATTGATTTTGAACTTATGAGAAGAGGAGATAATTATGGGTTTAAAAAAGGAAGAGCCAAACTATCAACAATCCAACAGTTAATGTCGAACTATCAATTGTTTGACCCTTTTGAGGATTAATGAGTGTATTTTGACATCAGATGAGTTTTAATAACCTCATAGATATCCAACATTTCTTCATCATCTAACTCAATCAAATCACCAGTAAACTTTGATTCGATTGTCATACCTTCATCTGAGGTGGTAATGATTAGTCGTTCCATATCGATTTTGTCTTCCGATAAATCATCATCAAAATCATCAAAATCAAACAAATCTTCATACGACTTCCATGTAGGTTGTTGGTATTCGTATTGGTATTTATTAAGACCTAAAACGGATACGGCTTGTTTTGCAAAAGTGAGTGCTCGTTCAACATCATCAATAACAACGAACTCTTCTTTGGTGTGCATATTGTAGTAACCACATGAGAAATTAATACAACTAAAATCCCCTTTCCTTTTAATTTGTGACACATCAGTATATGGGTGTGATTGTTCATCAGATTTAACTCCCATGGCATCTTCAAATAATGGTTTAATCGTGTTAATGAATTCACCATCCTTTTCGTATAGACGTGTCCCTGAACACAATTCAGTAATTAATGCGTTTCCTGGTGCATCAAACTGAATAGCATAACCCACATCGTTCAAGAAGTTGAGGTCACATTTACTTGAACCATGACACCCTGTTTCCTCAGATACGAATAACCCTACTTTTACCTTCGGAAGTGTCATTAGAACTTCAAGTGCAATGAATACCCCACACTTATCATCACCACCGATACCTGTAGGTTCACCATCAGGGGTGTAACCTTTTAAAGAAAGGAATGATTGGCCGTCAAATTTTAGACCAAAGGTATAGGGTTTAATAAGTGTTTCTTCTTGAACAACGATTTCATCCACAAGTGCGTGAACTGTATCTGTGTGAGCAATAAACATAGGATAAAACTCACCTTCATTAAGTTTACCTTTCGTGGCGTAAACATTACCCATATCATCGGTATAGTGTTCTACATCGGGCATTGCATCCAATACGTCGCGTAAGTACTTTACCATATTATCCTCTTGGTAAGTTTTAGTAGGAACCGAAAGGACCTCCTTAAGTCGGGTGAGTTGATTATTATCCATTTTGTTTTTATTTAGTTTACAAATATAAGAACTAATTATGTCTTTGCCAAATAAAGAGGGAAAATTAATTCCCCTCTTTTACTTCTAGCTCTTCTTCATCTTTCATTACGATTGTAAATGATTTATCTTCCACAATCGTTCCACGAAGGACTTCTTCAGAGATGAGGTCTTCAATCTTCTCTTGAATCGCTCGTTTAATAGGACGTGCTCCGTATTTTTCATCGAAACCAACCTTTGAGATAAATTGTTTAACCTCATCAGTAATTGTGATATTGTAGTTCATATTTTCCAAACGAGAAGTTAACTTCAACAATTCAATTTCAACGATTTGTGATACCTCATTTTCTTTGAGTGGGTTAAAGACAACAACTTCATCCACACGGTTCAGGAATTCAGGTGTAAAGTGATTTTTAAGTTCCTTCTGTAGAAGTGCCTTTTTCATTTCTTCATCGTTAGACATACGGTTTGTGGTTTCAAACCCGACACCTGTTCCGAAATCTTGAAGTTTCTTAACACCCAAGTTTGATGTCATAATAATCAAACAGTTTTTAAAGTTAATCTTACGACCAAAACTGTCAGTTAGGTGACCATCATCCATCATTTGTAGAAGGAGTGAGAAGATGTCTTTGTTTGCTTTCTCAATTTCGTCAAATAATACAACTGAGTAAGGTTTGTTCTTTACCGCTTCGGTTAGTTGTCCACCTTGGTCGTGACCTACGTATCCCGGAGGGGAACCAATCAAACGAGACATGGTGTATTTCTCTTGGTATTCACTCATATCTACACGGATTAAAGCCTCTGAATCTCCAAAGATTTCTTTTGCCAATTGTTTTGCCAAGTGAGTCTTTCCGATACCTGTTGAACCTAAGAATATGAATGAACCGATTGGTCGGTTAGGGTCCTTAATACCCACACGATTTCTACGGATTGCTTTTGAAATCTTCTTAACTGCAGTTTCTTGACCGATAACTGACTTATTAAGGTTTTCCTCCAAACTAAGAAGAGATTCTTTATCGTCAGAGTTAAGTTTATTTACAGGAATCTTAGTCATCGTTGCCACTACTTCATACACCATCTCTTCAGTAATTGGTTTACGAACAGAGTCTTTCTCTTCCTCAAACTTTCTTTTCTCATCTTCGAGTTTTTTAAGGATTTTCTTTTCCTTATCACGTAGTTCAGCAGCCTTCTCATATTGTTGAGACTTAACTACCTTAATTTTTTCATCTCTGATGACACTTGCTTCATCTTTAAGTTTTTCAACAATCTCAGGAAGTTTAACATTAATCTGCGCACGGGCACCGACTTCATCTAAGATGTCAATCGCTTTATCAGGAAACTCTCGGTCTGTGATGTAACGGTCAGCTAAAGAAACACATGCCTGAAGTGACTCCTCACTATATGAAACCTTGTGGTGTGACTCGTAACGAGACTTTAGGTTTTGAAGAATCTCCATAGTTTCTGCAGGTGTTGCACCATCGACAACTACTTTCTGAAATCTACGTTCAAGCGCACCATCCTTTTCGATGTTCTCACGATACTCATCCAATGTGGTTGCTCCAATACATTGTAGTTCACCACGAGCAAGTGCGGGTTTGAAGATATTGGATGCATCCAATGAACCTGATGAGTTACCTGCTCCGATAATGGTGTGAATCTCATCGATAAACACAATAATGTCGGGGTTATCATATAATTCATCAAGAATCACTTTTAATCGTTCTTCAAATTGACCACGATACTTTGTTCCTGCAACGATTGATGTCATATCTAAAGACACAATACGTTTGTCACATAAATTTTGAGGACAATCACCCTCAAAAATTTTCATAGCGAGACCCTCAACAATCGCTGTTTTACCTGCACCTGGTTCGCCTATAATAATTGGGTTGTTTTTCTTTCTACGAGAAAGAATTTGTGCGATACGATTAATTTCTTGTTCTCGACCAACTACGGGGTCGAGTTTACCTTCCTCCGCATGTTTAATCAAATCACGTGCGAAATTATCCAAAACAGGTGTTTTAGAGTCGCTTGTTCCTTTGGACTTACGTCCACCTTTTTCATTAGGGTCAACTGATTCTATCATAATTTACTTTTAGTTTTATTCCACAAATATAACAAAAACCGTGTATTAATCAAACATTTGTTACTTTGTCAGTACTTTTATTTATCAAATGTCAATTTGACATTAAACAATATCAAACCCTGTCAAAATGACTTTTTTTGTTGATTGGCACATTTTTGGCTTTTCACAGGATACAAAGATAAACAATAAAATTTAAAAACCTAAAATTATGTTTGGAAAAAGAAGATTTAATAGTTTGTTTGGAGATTTTGATTCTCTATTTAATGAAATGAACTCAATGTTTAACGATACACCTTATTATATTAAGGGGAAAAGTAACGTAGAAAACGGAAATGATGAAAATGGTAAGTGGACCAAAGAAAGTTTTATCTCAGATGATGGGTCTTATTCAATAACTACTATTGTAAGAACCAACACCAAAGGAACTAAACCTGAGGTTTCAAATACTAAGTTAGACCAACTTAAAAAAGAACTTACCACTGCAGTTGAAGAACAGGAATTTGAAACTGCGGCTAAACTAAGAGACCAAATTAAATCCTTAGAAAATAATCAAGAAAAGATTAATGAGTTAAAATCTAAACTTGAAGAATCCATCTCAAATCAAAACTTTGAAGAATCCATTAAATTAAGGGACCAAATCAAAAAACTCGAATCTTAATTCGTTTAACCCCTCCACGTGAGGGGTTTTTTATTTTATGATATATTTATACTAAAATACAATTATGAAGAAAGAAGTAATTAATGAAATCAATGAGATGCGTAAGATGATGGGACTTCAAGAGCAAGGTTTTGTCAATGCAATCAAAAAAGGTTTTCAAAAAGGAAAAGAATCGGTTAATGGAATTATAGATAAAGTTAAAGAAAAAATAGGTACTTCAGTTGACGAAAAGGGTAACGAAATTAATGATTCCACTGAAAAATATAATGGTACACCAGTAAGTGACATTATTAAACAAATTTATGATACTAAAGATAGAAGTGGTAAAATCGACATAAATGGAGAAACTTTATATTTTGGTGTTGGCTCAAGTAAAAATTCAAATTCAGCTATAAGTCAATCAGATTTTAATGCAAGGTCCTTTATGAGTACTGATACAGGTGAACAAGTACAAAAAGGAGTTGGTCACGTCATTCAAAAGATGCGTATGGATGGAGATGGTAATTATGTTTCATACGTTTGTTTAAAACAATTTTAATTGTTTATTTTCTCTACAAAAAACATAATTTATTAGTTGATAACTAATTTTTCATGAATTAGTCATTAACCTTAAAAAATATTATCTGTATCGTATTAGCGACATTAATCGTGCTAATACAATCTTTATGGAAGTAAATACTTAATTCGTTTAACCCCTCCACGTGAGGGGTTTTTTATTTTATGATATATTTATATGTAAAAGAATTTAATTATGAAAAGATTATTTAGAATAGACGAGTCTGAAAAAAATAGAATTTTAGGTATGCATAAAACCGCCACTACTAAACAATATTTAAAAGAACAAGAAGAGGAAGAAACTACTGATGGTTCACAAACAGGTCAAACCGAAAACGAAGAAGTTGTTTTTGACTGTGAAAAAATTAACGAAGTTTTAGAAAAACCTGAAGTTAAGAACTGGATTGAAAAAATCACAGGCCCTGCGAAATGGACAATCAGAAGAGGTGGTCAAAAATTGGCCGAAAAAGATGTATATAAAGGTGTTATTGATGTTATTAAAGTTATCCAATGTAAGTTAGGGTTAAATCCTGACGGAATTTTCGGTAATGATACTAACTCAAAACTAAAATCATTTCAAACTGAAAAAGGTTTAAAACCTGATGGTATTGTCGGAAATGATACTTGGGGTGTAATGTTTGTTGAAGAACAAGAATCCGAAGAATCTCCATCGACAAATGAATGTTATATGAATTTTGGTGAAGAAGGGTTAATGTTACCACCTTATGAAAATAGTGCTAAAGCGGCTAGAAAAAAAGGTGATAAAAGTTTTTATTTCTTTGAAGACGGTAAAGTTATTATTTGGGAAGGGAATTCACCTATGGGTGGTACTACACAAAATGCGACCTATCAATGGCAATGTGACGGTGATAGCGTTAAATTCATGAAAACATTTGAGTTTTAATTAAATAAAAATATAAGTTTAAAAAACCCTCCTTGATGGAGGGTTTTTTATTTTACAATAATTCTTATACTTATCTAAAAAATATGTTATGGCTATTAAGAGTGAAAAAATCGATGGTAAATTAATCATCAACGAAATTGAATCTTCTAATCTTAAAAAGACAGTATATGATACTGGTGAAGAAAAATTAACCGCAACATTTAAAAGTGGTGTTGAATATGAATATGAAAAAGTCCCACATAAGATTTACACCAAATTTAGAATGGCGGAATCGCAAGGAAAATTCTTTAACATGGAGATTGCTAAGAATTACAAATACAAAAAAATCACAAAGTAATTCTTTACACTATTTATAATAGATGGAAAACTTTGGTAAGATATTATCTAGCTTCAATGTTAAGGATGAATTAAATCCTACCATTTGGGAAAATCCCGAATCACCTTCTGATGCTAAAATGAAGGAAGACATACGTTTGCGTCTTATTGAAATTGCGGATAAGTTCATTGAGTTTTTAGGGTATGATATTTTTATTCAGGATATAACAATGACAGGTTCTCTGTCTAATTACAATTGGTCTGAATTCTCAGATATTGATTTACACATCATGTATGATTTTAATGAGAGTGGACCTGAAAAAGAATTATTTCAAGATTTATTTAAATTAAAGAAAACATTATTTAACTCCACTCACGACATTACAGTTAAAGGTTATGAGGTGGAACTATATGTTCAAGATACTAATGAACCACATGTATCCACAGGTGTTTACTCAGTTTTATACAATGAGTGGGTGGTTGAACCATCAAAAGAGGAAGTAAAAATTAACAACGATATTATTAAAGAAAAGGTAGAACAATGGCAGGATATGATTGATACTGTTATTGAGGATATTGAATCTGGTGACGAAAATTTAGAACAGTCCAATGAAAAATTAGACAAATTAAAAGATAGATTAAAAAAATACAGACAAACAGGTCTTGAAAAAGAAGGTGAATATTCTTATGAAAATTTAGTTTTTAAGTTTTTACGAAGAAATGGTTATATCCAAAAATTGTTTGATTTCCAAAATCAGGTAATGGATGACCGACTATCATTAGCCCAATAAATAAACTATAATTATATTGTAAGATAAGAAAAAATGGAAATTCTTAACTTATGATATATTTATTATAAAAAACTATTATGGCTATTACTGCATGTACAAACAATGAATACGTAATTTATACGGGTGGAACTGAGACTCCACACGCTATTTATACTGAGGCTGATGGAACAGAATCTATTCAGTGTAATACAGTTAAACTTGGAGGTAATGGTCTTTATAATTAAAAATTTAAACTAAAAAATATAGACATGGCAGATTTAAAACCTTTAGGTAGTGAAAAATTGGAAGGTCAAGAAAAGATTAGTAGAATTCTTGAAATTGCAAATTATGGTTCAAAACCATCTACCGTAAACGAAAGTAAGTCTTCTTCCGCCGATTATACAATTCAATTGGCCGATGGAAACTTCTACGGGATTGTAAAAGAAAAATCAGGTTATATTGTTAAAAAAGGAATCAATGAATCTGAATTAGATTACATTGAACCGATGAAAAACAGAAAATACCATAAATCATATTCTCAAGCAATGAAGAAAATTAACTTACTTGCTGGTGAGTTAAATAGAATTCATGAAAATGTTGAAGGTGTTAACCTAATTGGTGAACAAAAAAAGTTTGTTCTTAAAACTCCAAAACCTGAACCTGAAGCAGAACCAGAAATGGATTTAGACTTAGGTGTTGAAGAACCTGCTGGCGAAGAGGAAATGGACTTAGATTTAGACTTAGGTATTGAAGAACCTGCAGGTGAAGAGGAAATGGACTTAGATTTAGACATGGAAGAACCTATGGGTGATGAAGGAGATGATGATGAAGGTTCATTTAAAGCAATTCAAAAACTAACAGGTAAATTAGGTCAAAAACTAAGAACATTTGACAAAAATCAAGGATTATCTTCTGAAGATATTAAGTACGTATTAAACTCAATTATATCTGCCGTTGAGTTAGAGAAGCTTTCAGAAGAAGATAAAGAAGATATTTTAGCTAATTTTGAAGAAGAAGAAGTTGACTACGGCATGGACGGAGACGTTGACGTTGATGTAGATGCAGGTGAAGAAGATTTAGATTTAGATTTGGACTTAGGTGATGAAGAAATGTCTATGGAAGAACCTGAAGGTGAAATGGCTGAAGGAGATTCTATGAAATCTATGGTTGATGAGTTATTTGGTGAATCAAAAGTAGATAAAGTATTAGAAAAATACTTTGTAATTACTGAAGAAGAAAAACAAATCACTGAATCTAAAAAGATTAGAAAATTCTTAACTGAAAAAGTTAAGAACATTACAGTAAAAAAAGAAATAAAAAGATTGTCAGAAACTATCGAACAGGAATTAACTTCTGAGTTCTTAGTTAAAGAAAATGAAAATATTAAATTTTTAGGTAAAACTAACAAAAATAATTTAGTATTTGAAGCTGACGGCAAACAGTTTAAAGTATCTCCAAACGGTGAGTTACTATGAAATTAGTTTATGTAAATGAACTAGGACCCAATTATAAGGGTGATAACATATACGAATTCATCTTTTCGGATGAAGAAAATGTATGGGGTGATGAATGGGACTCGCAACCAGCAAATGGGAACCCTTCACCACCCCATATTCAGTATATAAAAAAGGTAGGCGTTTTAAGAAATTCAGGTATTGAGTTACACTTAATTCAAAATTCAGATTTCTTTAGTGTTTACGATTCCATTGACGGAGTAATTGCCTTAGCTTGGGAAGACGAGGATAGTGAATCGGTTGTTAACGAAAAACTAACTAGACTTGTTTTTCATTATGGTGAAAGTGTTAAATCTGTTGAGGATAAATTATACGAAAGAGATATCGTTTTAAGTTACGAAAAAAGTTTTATAGAAGATGGACACGAAGAATAAAATAATGGGACTACTAAAAGAGGGTTTTAAATTAACCACTCTTAAAAAGTTAGATGAAAAACAAATTAACGTTCTTTATAAGAAAATTGTAAATGAACAAGGAGCATTAGAAAAATCTACACAAATTGCCAGAAACGTTAATTCCGCAAAGCAAAGTTTAGAAGATATGTCTGAACTTATGGAAGATGGTGAATTAAATGAGTGGGGTTCTTCAGACCAAAATATTATGAATGCTTCTATCCATCGTGATATGGGTGAACCTGAAACAATGCCAAGTCCTTTTGACGATAGATTAGAATCTGCAGCTCAAGAGGCGGTTGATTTCTATTGGGATGATTGGGAAGAATACGAATCAGACTATCATGGTTTAGTGGATGACGCTAAAAGAAGATATTTAAGAAGTTATTTCCCCGAATACTATTCTGCTATGGTAAGAATGTTTGAACCCGTTAGAGATGTTGACCCTTACGATGTTGATATTGATTTAGATGGTGAGTTAGGTGAAAGTCAAATATCTAATGATTTAGATAAAATGGCGGGTGTTGACCCTAATGAAGACCCAAATCCTGAAGGAAACGAAGATGGACCATCAAATTATGGAGTTAATCCTAAAAAAGATAAATCTATGAACGATGGAATGGGTATCGATGAATCTAAAAAGAAACCATCAAAAATGAAAACACCTATTACAACATTAGGTATGTTTGAAGGCAAGAAAAAAGAAAAATATAACCCATGGGCCGTTTGCACATCATCTTTAGGTCTTGAAGGTAAAGAAAGAGATGATTATACTAAAGGTGAAAAAAAGAAATTTGAAAGATGTGTAAGGGATGTAAAACAACAAAATGAATCGTATAAAAGAAAAGTTGGTCAATTAGAAGAAAATATTGTATCTTTGTTGAAGAAATACAATAAACCAACTATGACTAAGAAAGATTTATTGGAACAGGGAACTAAAGAGGCGCCTGTAAAGACACCAACTAAGACTCCTTCAAAACCTGAAAGGAAGACACCTTATAAACCAAAACATAAACCAGCACCGAAAGCAGGTGATACTACAACCGCACCTACAAGAGTTAAACCTGGTACTAAAGAAAGACCCGATAGAAAAACTCCTTATAAACCAAAACATAAACCAGCACCGAAAGCAGGTGTTGAATCAGATATACCAAGTTTCCTTAAATTTGACAACTTAAATATTACATTTAAAGATGAGTAAGAACGTAAAAGAACAAATCGAATATGATGGTCCTGAAAGAATGGACCCAGGAATTCAGTCTAAATTAGAAAAGGGTGAGACACCTATGTCTGATAATCCAGCATTACCTCGTAAAGATGATGATGAATTTGATAATTCATTTGAACAACTTATTGCATCTAAAAGATTTAAGGATGTTGTTGAAAAAGTAAAAAGATATACTGGTGTTCAAGAAGTTAGTCAAAATCAACTTATGAACTTGCAAATGATGATGATGCAGGCAGTTCAAAAGGTAAAACAGATTGAATCTAACAATGAAGGTTATTTGGAACAATTAGCCGTAGACTTAGTAAAACAAGAAATGTCTATACCTGACGATGCATTTCAATATGACGTTGAATTAACATCTATGCCAGGACAAATTGATATGTCAGGTATGAAAACTGACACTGAAGAATTAGACGATGAGGATGTTGTCGAACAATTTGGTGTGTCAGAAGACGAAGCCGAAGATGATTTAGAAAACTTCATGGCTGCTTTTGAAAAGTTTGACTTAGAAAAGGCTAAAAGACGTTTTATTAACTCTTTAATTCAAGGAGCATCTAAAAAAGGACATTATATGTTCCACTTAGTTGATGAAGAATTAAATAATATTAATCCCGAACTATTAAATCTTTATGGTGTGTTAATGTCTGTAAACGATTTATTATATTGGATTTTACCCGACCAAATGGTTATGAACGCAGCTCAGAGTGGTCAAGGTATGGAAGGTAAAGAAGAAGTTGATGAAACTACTGACCCACCAACAATTAGAGCAAAAGGATTATTCTTCCCTATATTGGTTCACGAATTAGTAAAAGGTGTTTATGAAGTTATGGGAACTCAAGGATTACCTGATGACCCTAAATCTGCGGAAATGGTTATGAGTCAAACTGACACTCTACCTTATGAGATATGGGATTTACGATTAGGTCCTGTTATTTGGGAAAAGTTTACTCAAGCATATCCTGAAAAACTATATGAAGACGACATGAGAGAGATTCAAAACTATCTATTCTCTCGTTTTTCAGCACTTACAACTGAAGAGTTTTTTGAAGTTGCTAAGATGATACTTTCAGGTTCTGAAGAAGGAAAACAAATAGTTTCCAAAATGGTTGATGAGATTATTGAAGAGTTACGTCAACAGGATTACGAAGATGCTATGTCACAATTTGATGATGATGATGATGAAGATGATGACGATGGTCTTGCAGGATTATTGGGTGACTTAGGTATTTCTTTATCATAAACTACCTTTAATATGTATAGATGGGATTATCGAGAGAACAAGCATTATTAGAGTATGCGAAATGTGTAAAAGATACACCTTACGCACTAAAAACCTATCTCCAAACTTACGATAATACTCAATCACAATACGTTCCTTTAGAGTTATTCCCTGACCAAGTTAATCTTATTAATGATTATGATACCTATGAGGAAAACATTGCGCTAAAGTATCGTCAGGCTGGTGTATCAACAGTAACCGCAGCATGGTCATCTAAAAAGTTAGTTACTGCCTCTAAAAAGAAACCTGAAAAGATTCTAATCATTGCAAACAAATTGGATACGTCTATGGAGTTTGCTAATAAAGTTAGGTCTTTTGTTGACCAATGGCCGTCATGGTTTGGTATTACATTCTCCGCAGAAAAGAATTCACAACGACACTTTAAACTCTCAAATGGTTGTGAGGTTAAAGCAGTTGCCACGTCTAAGGATGCCTTACGTGGTTATACGCCTACAATCCTTATTTTTGATGAGGCTGCGTTTATTGATGCTGACGATGATTTCTGGTCTGCGTGTATGGCTTCACTTTCTACGGGTGGTAAAGTTATTGTAATTTCAACACCTAACGGATTTGACCCAATCTACTATACAATTTATGACCAAGCCTTAAGAGGTATGAACGATTTCAAAATCACTGAAATGTTTTGGTATCGTGACCCTCGTTACGCTAAAGATTTTAAACTTATTAAGTGTAAAGATATAGTTCATTATATGTTAAACCGTGAGGATTATAATGATGATGAAATTATTGTAGATTATTCTAACATACATCCTCGTGAAAGGAACTATCAGGAAATTAAAGAAAAATTATTAGATGGATACAAAGCTTATTCTTCATGGTTCGAAGGTATGGCTAAAAAACTTAAATTCGATAGAAGAAAAATCGCACAGGAATTGGAGTGTAACTTCTTGGGTTCAGGGGATAACGTTATCCCAAATGAAACGATAGAAGTTATTAAAGAAAAATTCATAAGAAACCCTGAAAATAAATTTATGGGTGGAGCATTGTGGCAATGGAAGGAACCAGTTCAAGGACACAAATATATTATGGGTATAGATGTTTCTCGTGGAGATAGTGAGGATTTCACGACATTTACGATTATTGATTTTGACGAAAGAGAACAGGTATTAGAATACTTAGGTAAAGTTCCGCCTGATGTTGCCGCTGAAATCGCATTTAAATGGGCAACGATGTATAATGCATTTATTGTTATTGATATCACCGGTGGTATGGGTGTCTCTACATCACGTAAACTTCAGGAAATGAACTATAAAAATTTGTATGTTGAAGGAGTAAATGCTGCGGATAAGTGGAAGTACAACCCAAAGGTAAATGAAAAGATACCTGGGTTGAACTTTAACAGTAAACGTGTTCAGATTGTTGCCGCGTTTGAGGAGTCCTTAAGACATAACTTCGCAATACGTTCTACAAGACTTTTAAACGAGTTAAATACCTTTGTCTATGTCAATGGTAGACCTGACCACCAAAAGGGTCAACACGATGACCTTATTATGGCTATTGCAATGGCGATATATGTTGGTGAAAATTCATTTACCCAATTAGAAAAAGTGACAGAACAAACTAAAGCCATGATGGAAAGTTGGATGGTAAATGAAACACCTGTAAAAAACACATCTAACGATTTTAATCCTGGTGTTCCTGTAACGCCGGGTGGGATAAACCAACACAGAATGAATAGAAGTGCAACAAAAGATGATTACCAAAACCATTCATGGTTATTTGGTAGATTTTAATTGTTTAGTTTAATTTAAAGTTGGTTAGTATTTATGTATAAAAGATAATGGCAGAAAATTACACCATATGGCAAAGACTTACTAAAGTTTTTGGTCCCGATTCAACGTTGGACCAGCAAGCCCCTGTATTTAAGTTTGATAAAAAGGAACTACTTAAAACACCTAACAAACAAGAATACGAGAAAGAAAAGTTACAAGCACAACAAACTTTATATCTTGGTCAACAATGGCAGAAAATAGAAAATAACCTATACACTCAAGCCGTTTATTATGAACCAACGAGATTAGCGTCTTTCTATGATTACGAGAGTATGGAATATACTCCTGAAATTTCTGCGGCTTTAGATATCTATGCGGAAGAATCAACAACAACAAATGAAGATGGATATATATTACAAATTTACTCAGAGAGTAAACGAATTAAATCAGTTCTTGGTGACTTATTTAACAATCGACTTGACATCTCTACTAATCTTCCTATGTGGACAAGAAATACTTGTAAGTATGGAGACAATTTTGTCTACTTAAAGTTAGACCCTGAAAGAGGTGTTATGGGTGCACAACAATTACCTAATATCGAGATTACTCGACAAGAAAGAGGTATGAAGATTAAACCCGAAAGAAATTCAACAGAAACGGATAATGATTCACTTAAGTTCTTATGGCAAAATAAGGATATGGAATTTAATACGTGGGAGATTGCTCACTTTAGATTATTAGGTGATGACCGTAAACTTCCTTATGGAACTTCTATGTTGGAGAAAGCCAGAAGAATTTGGAAACAACTTATTCTTTCTGAAGATGCTATGTTAATTTATAGAACATCAAGAGCACCTGAAAGAAGAGTGTTTAAAGTATTCGTTGGTAATATGGATGACAAAGATGTCGAACCATACGTTCAAAGAGTTGCCAATAAGTTTAAACGTGACCAAATTGCAGACCCACAAAATGGTAATGTAGATTTACGTTATAACCAAATGGCTGTTGACCAAGACTATTTTATCCCTGTTAGAGACCCTAACGCACCAAACCCAATAGATACTCTACCAGGTGCACAGAACTTGTCAGAAATTGCGGATATTGAGTATATTCAAAAGAAACTTTTAACGGCACTTCGTGTTCCAAAAGCATTCTTAGGTTTTGAAGAGGTTGTGGGTGATGGTAAAAATTTAGCATTACAAGATATTCGTTTTGCTCGAACAATCAACAGAATTCAAAAATCTATGATTCAAGAGTTAAACAAAGTTGCAATTGTGCACTTATATGTTTTAGGTTTTGAAGATGAATTAAATAACTTTACTTTAGGTCTTACTAATCCGTCAACTCAAGCCGACTTACTAAAAGTTGAACAATGGCAAACTAAAATACAACTTTATAGAGATGCGGTTAGTGACCCAGGTAATGGTATACAACCAGTTTCTTCATCATGGGCAAAGAAACATATTCTTGGATTCTCTGACGAGGAAATCAAACTTGATTTACAACAACAACGTATTGAAAAAGCTGTTGGTGCTGAACTTGAAAAAACTGCTGAAGTTATTACTAAAACAGGAATATTTGCAAATATTGATAAGTTATATGGAAACAAACCTGGTGAAGGTGGCGCACCTGAGGGTGAGACTACTGAACCTGCAGACACAGGATTCGGTGGTGGAGGTTCTGACTTCGGAGGTGGCGACTTAGGTGGAGATTTAGGTGGAGATTTAGGTGGTGACTTAGGTGGAGACTTAGGTGGTGATACTGGTGGTGACATCGGAGGTGCACCTGAAGGTGACACTGGTGGTGATGTAACACCTGAAAGTACAAAAGAAAAAGACCTTAATTTAATATTAGAAGATGATATGATTAAGGGAAAAACAGAGATAGACCTATCAAAAGGTCGTAAATCTTTAACTGAAATTGAGGACGAACTAAGAACATTACTAGATGACTAATATTTATAATAAAAAACATTATGAATAAGTTTGGTCAAATAAAATCTAATATAGAGTCTTTAATGACAGAATCATATGGTAAACCATCTTTTAAAACCCATATGAAATCATTCAAGAAAAACATTCTCGAAAACAAATCAATTGCCGAAGCGTATTTCTTATACGATGAACTTTCAAAGAACAAAGGTTTATCAAAAGATATTGTTGATGATTATGTAAATGAAAGTATTGAGACAATTAAAAATATTGTTTCAAATAACTCAGATAAAATCAACGAGATTAATATGTGGGTTTCTGAAAATGTAACAAAAACAATAGAAAATTGTTACAACGATATTGATTCAGTAGTTTATAACACTACTGTGAAAAATCTTGAAAAAGTTTTAGAGAGTAAAAATAGAATCAAAAATACTGTAATCAAATCACCTATTCAGAAAACGGTTACTGAATCATTAAATATTCCGTTAAGTTCAATGTTAAAAATTGCGACAAACACATTTAACAAAGAATTTGGTAATATTTCTGAAGAGGAAAAACAAGAACTAAAAAGTCTATTATCTTTAGATAAAAAGTCTTTAACTGAGGAAATTGAAAAATCAAAAAATAATGTAATTGATAAATTACAAGTTACATTAAATGAGTCGGAAGATTCAGAATTATCTGAAAAAGTTCAAAAAACAATAGAAAAAATTAATGAGTCTGAAATCTCATTAGTTTCATTATACAAATTAAAACAATTAGAACAAGGATTGTAATAGTATAACATATTAGAAATAAAAAAGGGTTCAGTCTTCTGAACCCTTTATTTTTTGTATATACTCGGCTTTTTGTTTCTGTTTTCTTCTTTTTTCAGACTTCTTAATGTGTTGTTGTCTTTCACGTATATTATCAAGTTGTTTGGTTTTATAAACCTTAAACTTATAACGTTTCAATGCCCTCTCGATGTTTTCGTTTTTACCTACTTTAATTATAATCATAATAGTCCTTAATATATATAAATATTCTTAAATCGTCAATATTTTGACAACGGGTGAATTATTGCCTATAATTATTCACATAAATAAACTTTTAGTATGAAGGAAATATATGAAAAAAGGTAAAACGTCTCAGTTAAAAGGATTTGAGAACGCTAAGTGTAGTTATGGAACAGTAGATGCAAAAGAATTAAAATCAATTTACATTGTAATACAAAGTTGGGTTGAACCCATAAAAGAAGTTGATAATTGGAAAAGAGTTACGGGGATGTTGGAAAGAGATATTAAACATCACCTGTTAGAAGTTGTTGACCCATTATTTTTTGAAAAACACAATATTGTAGATTTAGACCTAAGAAGTAGTGGAATACAGGTGGGTAAGAGAAGTTTTATGAATTTAGAAATTACTCTCTTTATGAAAGAACATATGGAGTTTAAATCAATAATGTTAAGGGATAAAATAAAGAATGTCGTTAAAACAATTTATGGTTATCCACTTATGAACTCAAGTTATTTTACTTTACACAAAACAAAAAAAGAAAAAGTGTAACATATTTATCTTATAAAGATAAAAAGTGAAAATCTTAATAACAGAGAAACAATTAAAAAGGTTATCCGAAGCAAATACGCTTTTGGATAACCTTAATAATATGATAGACCCCAATAAGTTTTCATATGAATATGGGTGGAAGGATTCAATCATTATACCACACCAAGTCTTTATGGAGGGTAGTATAGAAGATGAAGACATTAACGTTACCGTAAATATTGGTAAAGTAACATATGAGGGTCAAGACGTAACTCAATTTGCAAACAATTATGTTTTTTGGTCTGGTGAAGGTGAGGATAGTGAACTGGCTTATAAATATAAAATGTCTATCGTAGATAAAATAAACAATTTACTAAGAGTTACACCAATTAAAATAACTGAGTGGGACGTTCATTTAGGAATCTAAGATATTTATAAAATAAAAAGACATGAAAATATTAGGTCCAAACGACACAGGTAAAGGTATATTGATTGAATGGGACGCAGGTTTTATCAATCCAAACGATAGAAGAAACGCCGAAGTTATTAAAGAATCTTACGGACAATTAGACCATTCAAAACCATTTGAATTTTATGCTGTCCTACAAAAATACGACACACCAAACAGAAACGGTCGTATCTACCCCGAAAAAATATTAAGAAGAGAAGCCGAAAGATATCAAGGGGCAATTAATAAAGGTTTATCCATTTCTGAGTTGAACCACCCTGAATCATCATTGATTGATTTGGACCGTGTATCACACCTTATCACTGATATGTGGTGGGAAGGTAATACATTGATGGGTAAGATTAAATTATTAACTTCACCGGGTTTCCATCAAGGTGGTGTTGTTTCATGTCCTGGTGACCAAGCAGCTAATCTTATGAGACAAGGTGTGACTATGGGTGTTTCATCTCGTGGTGTGGGTTCATTAGTAAAAAAGGGTGAACGTAATGAAGTTCAAGAAGATTTTGAATTAATTTGTTTTGACCTTGTATCTTCACCATCAACACCTGGTGCATACTTATTCTTGAATAAAGATGACCGTATGAAGTATGATGAGAACATCGAAGAAGAAACTAAAAAAAGAAGTGGTTCTACAGAATCTTCAGGTGGTTTAGACAAATCACTTGACTTAATGAAAAAATTAACCGATTATTTAGGGTATTAAATTTTATCATTATGGACGAAAAATATTTTGTAGCAAAAATCAGTTATGACTTACCTGACGAGAACTCAGGAAAAATTAAAAAAATCAGAGAAGAGAAATTAGTTAAAGGTATAAACGTTACAGACGTTGAAGCTAAGGTTACTAAAAACTTTGAGGGTTTCCCACACGATTGGAGAATCACCGCATGTGTTGAAAGTAAAATTGACGAGGTATTCGAGTAATATCATCTCTTTATCAGATAATTCTAAAAATCGGGTTAATACCCGATTTTTTTTTGCTTAAAGTTTCGAAAAAGGTATTTTTTTTTATTTCAGCATATTTATTAAGAAAACTATAAATAAACTTTTGCAATAAAATTAAAACAATGGCAGAAAAAAAACAAAATCTAGTTGAAGAGGCACTACTACAAATGAAAAATTTGGAGGAAGCCGTAACGGAGAATGCAAAAGGAATACTTGCTTCTACTATGAAGGAAGAAATCAGTGAATTAGTAAAAGAATCTCTATCTGAAGAAGATGCTGAAGAGGTTGAAATGGAAGAATCTGCAACAGAAAAAATGGAAAGCGAAGAAATGGAAGAAGGTGAGGACAAAATGGACCACGAAATGACAGAACAAGAAGAGCTTGACATGATGGATGTTGAAGATGAAGTAGAAGATGAAATGGAAGACGAAATGGAAGACATGGAAGACATGGACGATATGGAAGATGAAATGGATTCTGATGAAATGCTAATGATGGACTTACCAGGTGACGACATGGAAGTAGACGATGAAGAAGAAATTCTTTTACCACTTGACCTAACAGGTGCTTCTGATGAGGAAATCCTTAAGGTTTTCAAGGCTATGGGTGAAGAAGACGGTATTGTGGTAACACAAGACGGTGATGAGATTCACTTAAAAGACGAGGAAGCTGATGTTGAATATCAAATTCAAACAGAGGGTGACGAAGAAGAAGAGGTAATCGCTGACGAAGAAGAAATGGAAGGCGAATACAAAGAAGGTTATGAAATGGAGGAAGAAGATGAAGTTGTTTACGAAATCGAACTCGGTGAAGAAGACGAAATGGAAGATGAATCTGAAGAAGTTGAAGATGAATCTGAAGAGGAAATGAAAGAAGGTAATTGGGGTGGAAACAAACATGACTATAAGAGACGTGATGGTCACAAATTAGGTGATGTTGATGGACACTACAAAGACTATGAAATGGAAGAAGGTGAAGAAATGGAAGGTGAATATAAAGAATCTTCTGTTCGTTCTAACGTTAATGGTCGTGCAACTAACAAAAAACCTCAAGGTTTCCCTAAGTCTTTAAAGAGACCAGCACAAAGAAATGAGGCACTTGAAAAAGAAGTTGCTCAGTTAAGAGAAAAGAATGAAGAGTACCGTAAGGCACTTAACATCTTTAAAGAAAAACTTAACGAAGTTGCTGTTTTCAATTCAAACTTAGCATATGCTACTCGACTGTTCACTGAGCATTCGACAACAAAGCAAGAAAAAATAAACATTTTAAGACGTTTTGATTCCGCAGAAACAATTAAGGAGTCTAAAGGTCTTTATAAGACAATCAAAGAAGATTTAGATAGTAAAGAAAATTCTTCAGTTGTTACTGAATCAGTATCGGCTAAAGTACAGAAATCACCATCTAAAGGTTCTGCGACAAATCTTATTGAAAGTAAAACTTATGAAAATCCACAGTTCTTAAGAATGAAGGATTTAATGGGTAAATTACAAAAATAAAAATTAAATTAAAAAATACTCAAAATGGGAGCATTATTAGAATCAGGTCTTGTTGGTAACATCGGTTTAAAACACTTGAAAGTTATCAAAGAAGACACAATCAACAAATGGGACAAGTTAGGATTCCTAGAAGGACTTAACGGTCACATCAAAGAGAACATGGCACAATTATATGAAAACCAAGCTTCTCACTTAATTAACGAAGCATCTGCTTCAGATAACTCAGGTTCATTTGAAACAGTTGTTTTCCCTATCATTAGAAGAGTTTTCTCTAAACTTCTTGCTAACGATATCGTTTCAGTACAAGCTATGAACTTACCAATCGGTAAATTGTTCTACTTCGTACCTAAAATTCAAGGACCAGAAACAGTTAACGGTTTAACAGGTCACTATCAACCTTACGGTGCACCTGGTAACACAGGTAGTACTGAGGCAGGTTACAGTGCAGGTGATAAAAACTTGTATGACCGTTTCTACGAAGGTGCTGAACCAAATGAAGACCCAGCAGGTTTATTCGATTACTCTAAAGGAGCTTACTCAGCGGTTACTGCATCTTTACAACCAGTTAAATGGTCAAATGGAGTATTAACTAATACTACAATGTCTGCAATTACTGGTTCAGTAAGAAGCTTTATTGTTAAATTATCAAGTTTCCAAGGAGATGGTGCTGGTAAATTAATCGGACCTAACGGTAACGAAATGGATACTGAAGAGTTTTTATCTTCATTACAAATTTGGGAAACAGGTGATACTACGACTAAATACAACTTTAACGTAGTAACTCAGAAGTACGGTAAAGGCATCGTACAGTACGGACAACAAGGAACAACTAATTTCCCAGGTGGTAAGTACGATGATATCTGTAACGCTGCAGGTGAAATCTACTTAGAAGTTGATGTATCTGAACCAGCAGCTATCGGCTCTAACTCATTAGACGGATATGTTGGTACTGTAGTTACAGGTTTAACATTCAACGCGGGTTACAGAATCTACAAAGACTTAGAATTTGAAGATAGAATCGGTGAGGTATCTTTCGACCTTGAAGCAGTTACTGTTTCTGTAACAGAAAGAAAATTAAGAGCACAATGGTCTCCAGAACTTGCACAAGACGTTTCTGCATTCCACAACATCGACGCTGAAGCTGAATTGACAGCTTTATTGTCTGAGCAAGTGGCAGCGGAAATCGACCGTGAAATCTTAAGAGACTTGAGAAAAGGTGCAGCTTGGACATTACGTTGGGATTACAACGGATGGAAGAGAGTGGCTAACGGTTCAGTTAACTACAACCAAAAAGACTGGAACCAAACGTTAATCACTGCGATTAACCAAATCTCAGCTCAAATTCACAAATCAACATTAAGAGGTGGAGCTAACTGGATTGTTGTTTCTTCTGAAATTTCAGCAATCTTTGATGACTTGGAATACTTCCACGTATCAAACGCAGCACCTGACCAAGACCAATACAACATGGGTATTGAGAGAGTAGGTACGTTATCAGGTAGATATCAAGTTTACCGTGACCCTTACTTCCCACCAAACACTGTATTGATGGGTCATAAAGGTTCTTCTCTATTGGATACAGGTTACGTTTACGCACCATATGTACCACTACAGTTGACACCAACAATGTATAACCCATTCAACTTTACACCAATCAAAGGTATCATGACTAGATACGCTAAGAAGATGGTGAACAACAGATTCTACGGTAGAATCATCGTTGATGGTGTTAGAACGTTCGATTTGAACTCTTTAAGATAATCAATCTTAAAATTTATATTAAAGGGGACCAAATGGTCCCCTTTTTTTTATTTACTGATATTTATAATTAAACAAATATATTATGTCTAAAAAAATAATACGTCTAACTGAGTCAGATTTAGAAAATATTGTTCGTAATGTTTTAGAACAAGAAAGTAAAGAATCTACATATGGTCAATGTAGCGGAAACAATAATATAACTTCACCAATAGTTAAAACTACTATCAGTACTAAAAATAAGGTACCCTCATCAGTTAGTTTTCAGATTGTGGCATATTTTGACGCTACAAAATCAAGTGAAAATGTATATAAAGATTCTTTACTTATGTTAAAAAAACAAATTGATGAGAAACTATCATCGTTAAATATAATCGCCAAATACAGTTATAATTTAGTAGAAGTTACTAAGGTTATAGGTAGTGCAAGTAATTACTTAAATGGACCTTTAAAACCTACTGTATATAATAATGGTTATGTAATACCTGAGAATAAACTAAATGAAATTCCATATAATTCATTACCTGGTGAAGGAAATTCTAATTGGAGTAAAAATATGGAATATGCCAAGAATAGGTGGTCTAATATGTTAAATTACATAAGGACTAATGGTAATTCGTTAGGTATAAAAGTAGATTCAAAACTTAATAAACCTTCCGACATTAAATCTTGGATTAGAGATACCGGAGGATGTATTGATGAGAAGCGTGATGTTAATAAATACCCAATAGCGGGTCAAAGTGTTTTAGTTAGAGGTAAAATGAATTTAATACCTGAACCACCAACAGAAGAGGATTTAGACAAAATGTTAGAATGTGCTGAAGGTCTTAGAATAGTTGTAGGTTATTTTAAAACACCACAGACCATAGGAGGAATCGATTTTCCTAAAAATAAAAAAGCACATAGTTGTAATTTTGCAACTTTTGATATTTTATGTAACGATGTTGTTGTAGGTATATCTAATATGAATAATCTATTAAATCAAACACAAAAAACTAGTAAGGGCGATATTAACATATTTAAAGATGGTGCACCTGCACAAATAGGTAAAGACCAACCAGGATATAACGGACCTATAGAAAATGGTGGAACTGTGTATACGGTCATTGATGTTCCGACTAATGAATTAAAAACCATTCTTAGTAAAAGTTATAACGGACAAATAAAAATGTTTATACAAGGTCATGATGGGTCTTATAGAAGAAGTGGTAAATATCATGGGGACGCTCCTATGGTATGTGCATTTGTTTTAGATAAAGAAGGTAATAAAAGAATTGTTTACGGACCTAAAGAACCATTTAATTCTAGCGGTGACGTTGGTCCTGAAAAAAGATTTATGGATTCATTTAATCCATGTATTGAAACAAAGGTGATACCTGCTTAATACCATATAACTAAAGTAGAAAATACAAAAGAGTATCCACCGTATTTTTTAAGAGTCCCTTCACCACAGCTCACCGCAGCATTTGTAAACTCAGGTGTGGTCATAATTTTATTATGTGAAGGAGATTCTTTCCAGTTATTAAAAATTGATTCAGACATCTCGAAAATTGTTTGACCGTTCATATTAATTGTTGTGCAATTTTCACCCACTAACGTAAAATTATCAACTCCGTATTTTAGTAACCTATGGTATGCTTTTGGTGTCTCTGAATTCTCTATATGACCTATTTCACCTACATTAATCATATATTTTGTATGATGTTGAGATGCTAAAAAGGATTCTTTAGAAAATTCTAATTTATCCAAACCTAAAGAAATTCTGTATTCATTAATTTTCCCTAAAACTAAAGAATCTAACTCTGTTTGAGAATAAAGATTTATTGAACTTATCAATACTAAAAGGACTGTTAATAATTTTTTCATACAACAAATATATTAATAAATCTTGATAATACAAAATTAACTACCTAAAGTTTTTTCTTTCAGTTTTACATATTTTGGAGTCTTCACCAAAATATTTACATCTTAATTCAGCCAACTCTCTTCGGTGTTCTCTAAACTTATCATGGTCGTGTGGTCTATGACCATTTATTACTGAGATTGTAACTTCTGTTGATAATTTACAAATTCTTGAACTTATATCTTTTATATCCATAGTTTTTTGCATAAAAAAGGGGACAATTAAGTCCCCTTTAAAAAAGTTTAAATAATTAAGCTTTGTGAACCTCAGGTTCAGGAACCTCTTGTTGTTGTTCTGCAGGTGGAGTAGTCAATACTCTAATTGCTTTTGATACAACTTCAGATTCTTCCATACCAAATGCACTTCTTTGATGTCCCGCTCTTGCCGCTTGAACTACACAGTATAGTGCTTGGTCAGGTGTTAATTCATTAATGAATTTATCTAAATCTGCAGTATTATTATAATTAATAACATTAAACAATGTTCCAATTGGTTTTGGTTGTTCTTCTGTAGGTTGTCCTTCAGTGGAGGGAGTCTCTTCCAAAACTTCGTTTACTTGTTCTTCAACAGGTTTAGTTTCTTCTTTTTTAGTTCTTGTTTTACGTGTTGTCGGCTTTTTAGTTTCTGCCGATGTCTCTGTTTTCTTTGGTCTAGCCATTTTTCTTCGTATTTAAGTGAAAAGTTTATTCTCAGTTATATTTATCTAATAGATAAACAAATTATAACAATAATCAAGCATGAGTGAACACATTTTATCAGAAGATTTGGCGGTATGGTTTGGTAATAAGAAAAAAAAGAAAGGTTCTTCACAACCTAAAGGTCCTTGGGTAAACATCTGTAAGAAAAAGAAGGGTGGAGGTCATCCTCCTTGTGGAAGAAAAGATGCCGATGAAGGTGCATATCCTGTATGTAGAGGTGCTGGTGTTGCGGGTAAGATGTCACAAAAGGAAAAAGACTCAGCTTGTCGTAGAAAACGTGAAAAAGAAAAGAAAGACCCCCAAACAGGTAAAGGTCAAAAGCCAACTCGTATTAAAGTGAAAAATTATAAAAAGAAAAATGAATCGATTGACCGATTGGTTAATTTGGTATTAGAACATGACAAACCTGTTATTTCTGAAGAATTACAATATCACATGGATAATAAAATTTCATTGGATGAAAACTTATTCAGATATGGTAGTCCAAAATATTTTAACGTAATAAATGAAGCACGTAAACTTTATAATGAGGGTTATGGTAATTGGTCTGAAGAGGATATTGAACTATTGGAATCTGAAAGAGGTAAGTTCTTTATGTATGAAGGTGAAAGGTTACCTTTAGATTTCCCAATGATTAACGAAGCCGAATATCAAGGTAAAAAAGTTGAGTTAAACAAACCTAAATCGGGAGGTTCAAAAAAATGGTATGTTTATGTTCGTAACCCAAAAACAGGTAAGATTAAAAAGGTAAGTTACGGTTCCCCTGTTATGACTGCCAAGTGGAATGACCCTGCAGCTCGTAAGTCATTCGCCGCAAGACACCAATGTGAAAAGAAAAAAGATAAAACTAAGGCAGGTTATTGGGCGTGTAGAGCCCATAAAGATTTCGGTAAGAATGTTTCAGGAAGATTTTGGTAATGGTATACAAACAACAAAACATATCACATAATACATTTAGAAGAGTATTCTCTGAATCTGTTGACTCAGGTGAATTAAAATGGCACAAAGACCAATATGACCGTATTGTTTTTGTTGAGTCAGGTAAGGGATGGAAGTTACAAATGGACGAGGAACTACCTCAGGACTTGCAAGAAGGACAAAAATACTTTATCCCTAAAGAGACATATCACCGAGTAATTAAAGGGACTGGTGACCTTAAAATAACCATTATCGAAAATAATGGTAAATATAGAATACCTAAACTTGTTATGAATGAGATGAAAAAGGGTATTATGTATGGTAGAAAGTCAAAAAATGTTAATAGATTCACACAAAACCTGATTGAAAGAGGTTATGCTACGAAAGGAGATATGAAAATCTTAAAGGAATTTTTTGACAGTAAAATGAAAAACACCATATTATCTGAAAACCAAAAAGGTAAACCTGAACAACATAAAGAATACGTTGATTGGTTATCACACGGTGGTGACGTAGGTTATAAGTGGTTAATTCAGAAATTAGTCTAATATAAACTCAGGTTTTGGTTTGATACCAATTCTGTATTTTTCGCTTCTGTATGATTTTGGTTTTTGAAGATAAAAATAATCCATAGCTCTTTCAACTGAAGAAGCTGAGGTTTCTAAAACAACCTTTTCTGTTTTATCACTCTTAATTTTAATTAATTGATATGTTGTGTGATTCATCAATAGTATAGTTTTACTACACAAATATATAAATTATTTTTTACCAGAACAATACTTTCCTGAACATCTTTTTTCACCATCTAATCCTGGCATCTTACCTTTACAGACTTGAACCGCGTAACCGTTAGCATATGCGGATGGGTAAACTTCATACTTAGCCTTCGCCGCTCTTTTACCACGTGCACACAAGGTTGTATCTTTTTTCTTCTTTTTAGATTTTTTCTTTTCGTTAATTACTCTTGTAATAATCTCGATTAAATCTTGTTCTGTTAAACTTACCTTTTTCATTTTCTATTAACGATTTGGAACTTTAGTTGTCTTTTATAAGTATTAACTTCTCGGTCAGTAATGACTTTTAAATCAATAAAATATTCATTAGGTATTTTATCTTCTGTGTGAAATATAAAGTAATGACTATCAGGTGTTCTATTTAATTCAGTCCAATCTTGAACTTGAACCTCAGTTTTACCTTCCTTAACGTAAACTCTATAATAAGCCTGAACTTTATTTAAAACTTCGTTTGTCGTATATGCTTTCTTTATTACGACATTAACTTTACGTGTGTCAGTTCCTAATATTTTCTCATCTTGTTTAATACCATAAAAATCAAAACCATATATGGATGGTTCGTTTGTTGTTGAACCAATCTGATAAAGATTGGATAAATCATTAATGACAAATTCATTTTCCACATCATTAAGTTCAACACCATTAACTTCCAAACCTTTCCAAACATCATAATACATACAAGGAACTGTTGTTACAGTTAAACCACTAACCTCAACCTCATAAACACCATTAGTTACTTGACATGTAGTTAAATTTGTAAAACCATTTACGGGGTTACCGTTCAAATCTAAGATGTCAACAGTTGGGTTTGAGTCAAAGTTTTGAGGGACACCAAAATTATAAGAATATAGGTAAAGTTTATTTGATTTATTATTGTAGAAGATGTTACGGTCGTCCTGAATTAAATCGTCATATGTTGTTTCCAAATAAGGCTCGTAGAATGTTTGAGTGTGTCTTGAAAAGAAACCAACTGAATAATTTTCAGTCAAACCTGTTATGTTTTCAACCTCAGGATAAAACGCCACACCCCATCCTGTAACACCTGTAGTGGTACCTGTAAGAATATTATTAATCTCATCAGTCATATCAAATTCAATATCTTCATTACCGAACTCAAAATGTTGTCTATCGATAATAGTTAAACCACTAAAGTTTAAACCTGATATTGATTGATTGTTTTCATTATCATAGATACCTGACAATGACCAATTTTTAATTGTTTGGGCTTCATACCAGTTTGACGGTCTACTTGAAAATGATTTATCGGTTGGTATTTGGCTAAAATCGTAATAATCGTAACCTACACCTTCATCCCACATTTGAGGATTTCCTGTATCACCAGACACTTTTGGGATTCTAAATAAAACTAAATCGAAAGATGTTGCTCTTCTTCTTCCATTGGACCATTTATCGTTTAACAGTTCTTTGTCAAATGCTGATGAGTTGGTCATTCTTAAGGTATGGGTCATATTTTTAGAACAACCTGTAGATATTTCACCACTACTGATTTTTGATTGTAGTGAATCTAAATCTATATCGAAAATAAAACGACTAAAACCTTTAGGTAATAATACATTATCTACCCTACCGAAAAATAATTCAACAATAGGATTTCTACCCGTATTTACATACGAATTATAAACTAAAGTATTGTTTCTACTAAAATATGATTTATAAACAGACATATATTCTTTTTATATAAATACTTAGTTTATGCGAATATACTTGTTTAAAATCTTTTGATTTGCTTTTCTTAATTCATTAAGTAGGTCATCGAACTTAACACCGTTCACCGATTGACTATCAGGAACCATTCCATGATATGGATGAACGTGTCCAATTAAGAATTGAACAATTAAATCTAACAATTCAATAAGTTCTTCACCTCTAACCATAGAAGACGTATTTGGTTCTATCTCATCTGATACCTTATTTGGTCCAATACCATATAAGGTATCACTTAAATTAATTTTATCACCACCATCTTTTTTTGAGTTGTGTGATAATAAGTAGAGATATTCACCACCCATTATACCTGCAGTGTTACTAATTGCCTGAACATTTTTTGGTATCTCAATATTTTCTTCTGGAACGTAAGGAACTGTATCCTTTTTTGTTTCATCATAAATTAAACCATAACCACCATTTGCGGAATTAGTAACTTTAATACCACTCATTAAATTAGTAATAAAAGTTTTTTCACGAGTTGTTGAGGTATCTGAATTTACTTTAGCATAAAGACTCGGTTGAGGTCTAAAATAAATTGGAAATGCCGGTTCTCTTAGACCGTAGGGACCAACAGGACTTACCTGTGGTGTAATTTTTTCTAAGTTTGGAATTAAACCATCAACCATACCTTGTAATATTGAATTAGTTAATTCGATAACTTTTTCTTTGGTTATTGCAGTAAATTGAAAGGCAAAATATAAACTCTTATCTTCTTCATTAACTTCTGTAGAAATGTCAAATGAACGTGTTCCTGTTTTTTCTGAGGGTTTTAAATTATATATGTAAATTGCACCTGTATAAAGATTAGGGTTTGCGTTATTTTCAGGATTTTGAATATTATACTCCAATAAAGTTCTTATTGGTTTATGTTCAAATTTAAACTTTAAATATTTTCTTGGTAAACCATAACTAATTTTTTCATTAAACTTTGTAAGTTGAATAAAAGCTCTTTTATCACTGGATATTGGGTAAACGTTTGGTGTTGGTAATGTATTGAATTTTCCGGCACGTAATAAAACCGTATCTTCTTTTACTACAATGTCAGCACTACCTCTACCGTTAATTGCAATATCTACGGGTTTTGGATAAATACCTGAGTTATTTTTGTCAAATTCTTCACCCGTTTTTTCATTTCTTAATTTATTTCTATCCTTATCTCTACTTCCTAAGTTTCCATTTTTAACTGATGATTCATAAGGTTCTTCATTAATCATCGTTAAACTTGAGTGAACACCACTGATATAAAACTTATCTTTATTACCTTTATCATCGGCGTTTGAATACATCAGATGAACAAATTCACCTTTTACATTAACACCATCGTCTTGGGTTTTTGGTATAATATTTAAAAACACAGGTAGTAAAGGTCTAACAACAAAGGGGTCTTTATCAGTCCATTTGTCTTTATCACTAATACCTGTCCCGTCTTTTACACTATTTTCTCTATCGGTAGTATTTTCTGTTTTTAATACTGCACGTATTCTACCTAAACCTAATGGGTCTTTGTTATCAATACATTCACCGTAAAAAAATACACGGTTATTATATGGTAAATTAGGCTCCGCCATTATTTATTTCTTTTTTTATACTCTTTTAATAATTTATTATAAACTGCTTCAGTACCATCTAAATGTCTGGTCAATCTAATAATAGCCTTTTTAGTGTCTTCAAAATCATTCTGTAAAAAATCCATAGCCTCAACCAAATCCTTATTCGGTTTACTTTCATATTCTACTATTATTTTTTTTATTCTATCTTCATCCATAATTAAAATGCTTTACCCGATGCTTTAGTTGGAACAGTTGAACCTGCAACTACAGGAGGAACCGCTAATGGTGGTATCCAAACTTCTACTTTACCATTCGCTAACTGTTCTTGATATTGACCTTTTATTTGTTGTGAAATTGCTGGTAATGCTAAATTCGGAGCACCACTTGGTAAATCTCCTGTTGGTAACCCTAATGATTGTAAATTTTCAGTAACCTGTGCCATCGCTCTGGTTGGTGAAAAACCACCTAGTAGGGAACTAGCCGCAAGTGCAAATGAAGGTATAGATACACCTAATACCGCAGCACCTAAATTTAATAACTTTAATATTTCATCTAATAAACTATTACATTCTCTGTAATCAATAATACCTGAAATTGTCTGTATCAAAATAAAAATAACTGAACTTATTATAACTGCCCTTTTATCTTTCGCTTCTTTCACTATTTCTAAAAGAAGAGTTTCAACTAATAACCTAATATTTTTTTTGATTAATATAAAGAGTTCTTCAACAAAGATGGCCGCAATTTTGCTCATTAGTTTAACCATAAATTTACCAAAAGTTTCCATAAATGTTTTGAAACTGTCAATGTTAAGACTTAATGAAAAATTAGGATTAACTGATTTCAACACTATAAACATACCTAATAACATTTTAGGTGATAGTATAGTTAACATCGCACCTTTAGGTATAATCTTTAAAAAGTCGTTGTTTATTGAAACATTTAAATTAAGATTAACACCTGTTGGTAAATTTAATTTCCAGTTCTGATTTTTTGATAAATCATTAACGGCTTTCATAAATTGGTCGATTTTTTTGTTAGGGTCAGAATCTCCGATATTATCGGTTCTAATACCTTTCATCGCATCTATAATGGATTGACTATCAACAGGAAACTTAATATTATCACAATCTGTAAATTCAGTAATTCCTTCAACCATTTGATTGACTTCCCTTTCAATATTCTTTAAATCTGTTGGCGTTAATTCAAAAAATGATTGGTCAATATGGTCCAATTGACCCACCTTGGCGGTTCCTTGAACATCAATCTCTTTGGTATTATCAAAACATAAACCTAAAATTCTTTGTAGAATAATAGATAACCTACTTTGGTCTTCTTTCTTATCTACTGATAAACCGCCTGAAATGTCAATAAAATTAGTTAGTAGGTTCATTATCTCAACAGAAATCATGTTAAAGTTAATAAGGTCAATAGACCCATAGTAATCTCTCAAGAAATCTCCTACATTATTACCCTTTATTCTATTTTTTAATGTGATTTCATAAAAATCACCATAAAAAGTTGTTCCGTTATCCACATAACTCGTAACGTATTTTATATCAAAAATACCACTACCCGATGCACCGATATAATCATTACCATATTCTTGATTAAAAGAAACTCCAACATTTTGTAATCTGTTGTGTAGTTCTTTATCCATAGAGAAAGGTGTTTGACCAACAGAAATTGGTGATTCTTCATACTTTAAACTCCATGGGTCAGAATCGGGACTATTTTTTAAAAGTCCTCGTAAGTCTATTTCCGAAACTTTTACATATAATTTTTGTGATGAATTAAACTGTTGTTCTTCAGAACAACCTGCAACATGAAGAACTTCATCTGCGACAATTTCACTCATTTTACTTTTAGTGTTTTCACTTGCAGTTAAAACTTGCTTAATTAGGAAATCAACGGTAGATGAACCTGTATTGTTTGGGTTGGGTATTGTTTCTTTGAATACATCAACTAACTCATCAAAAGTGGTTTTAACTTGTTGTTGAGCTCTTTGTTTAACATCACCCATTGCGTTAAGTTGTTTTAACGCTTCGCTTTTTGTTTGTGCAAAATTATTACCTAAAGCTTCTTTTTTGATTTTCTTTTCATCTACGTTTGTTTGAATAGTTGATTTATACGCAGATACTTTAGATTTAATTTCTGATGTCTTTTGGCTTACACTAGACATAATGGTTAAATTTTATTCTAATTTATAACCATCGTTCTTCTCATCATTATCTAAGTCTTTTTGTATTAAACTTTGTAGTGTATCGTCATCTATTTCAGATAAACTAAAGTTTTCACTTATGTCATTATTCGATTTTTCCCAAATAGTTGATTGTAGTTTAGATAATGAGAGTTTCTTTTCTATGGTATCATTTATGATTTTTTGTTGTTCTTTAATAACAGGACCAATAACCGTCATATCTTCAGGGTCTTTTAACATAGTTAACATCTTATTCTGAATTCTAACAGCAGTAGTTCTTTGTTCCACTAATTCGTTGTAGATTTCTTGCATTAGTGAAAGAACTGAATCTTTACTTAAAACGATTTCCTTTTTTTTTGGTCTTGCCATAATACTATAAATATTTACAGACTAAGTTTTTATAGATTGTTAAGTTTAGTTGTGAGCTCGTAATATAATTTTTTGAACTTTCTCATTGAAGTTCTGATTTCTTTAGTTGTCATATTTGTCATTTCTCTTAACGACAAAAGAATGATATTTTTATTAAATTTATTATTATCTGTTCCGATAAAAATATCATTATAGTTTTCAAACAACTCAACTAAAGCATACCCTAACTTTAACTCATTATTGTTAAGATTATTACCTTCAATATAGTCTTCTAATTCTTTGGTGAACTGTTTAATAATTTCTGACGGTTCAATCTTCTCATTTTCAATATAGTAAATCATATCAGGTCTATTTTCTAATTTACTAGTAATATCCTCATACGAAATTTTTCTATTTTGTTCTTTTTGGTCTTTAATAATTTGACCCATTAGATAATTCTTACATATTGTCCCAAAATAGGAATATGCTTTTTTACCTTTTGCGGGTTTAAACTTATCGACCTTTGTGATTAAAAATGAATGTGTATCGTGATGAATTTCACGAAAGTCCATATCTTTTCTATATAATTTATATCTACGTATAATAGACTCAATCATTTTGTCTAACGGTGCACGTAGATAATCATTATATATTACATTTTTTTCATTAAAGGTAGATGCGGTTAAAAACATTCTAACCGCATTCTCTTCCCTTTCTGCAAAATAATTATTCGACTTTGGTTTCCTTCCTCTTTTCTTTTTTTCTACTGATTCAGAGTTGGTTGAAGTCGCACTTAATGATTCTAAAAACATTAAACATTTTCGGGTTGATAATTTATGTCCCTATTTTCTATAAAGAAATGTTCTTTTTTCGCTGAATCAATCCAAAAAGCTACCTCATGTTCAGTTATCTTATTCTCGCCAAATTTGTAATTCCAAAAGATGGAACCTTCTCTCATGTTCATGTGTTTATAACCTATTCGAGGAATTGTCATCAACTCAACTGAGTTATATGTCAATCTTAATAGGAACTCATATACAAATGTTAACTTCATGGATTTTTTAAATCCTCCAAACTGTTGGAAGGTATCTTTTTTGATAACCATACCACTCGATTGGAAGTTTTGATAGTTTAATAATACTTCATTAGTTAAATAACCAATTTCAGTATTCATATTTGCTGCGAAGGTTGCTTCGTTGGTGAACCCTGCGAAAACACCTTTTTCATCTACATCAATAACTAATGGTAAAAACCCTGATACTTCAGGATATGCGTCAATATAACGTTTAACATTTTTAAACCAAATAGTTGCATATTCATCATCAAATTCAATAACTGAAATCCATTCATTTTTAGCGTTTTCAACACCTAAATTAACTTGAGTTGAAAAATCTACATCACCTGTGTTTAATACACGATTTACAGTTAAACCACTAAAGTTATAGTTATCTAAAACTGTTAATAGTGATTCTTCGTCACTATGAACGATAACTAGTTCATCTACTTCTGTCTTTTGGTTTTTAATTGATGTGATACAACTATCAAAAAATGATTCAAAATCTTTATTTTTTGACGAGTTAATTGGTAAAATTACTGATACGTTTAATTTATCTTCCATAATTCTTAATTTTCTTCTTCTACTTTAAGTTTATCTAATTGAGATACAAACGATTCTTTTCTAATGTTTAAGTAATTTTCAAATGTTGAAATTACACTACTCTCAAACTCGTCTTTGTTTTTAAATTTAGATGCGGTTTCTAATGAAGACCTATATAAGTCTTCAGAGATATTATCTTCTAACCAATTCTGAATAAATTCTGCAATAATATCAGGAAGTTGATTTAATTCATAAGTCCATACTCCGTTAGAATCTAACATCCAATCAGGTTTCATGTTCGGAACTTTTCCGATTACAGGTGTTTTACAAGCCATAGACTCGATAGGGAATGTCCCAAAACCTGATGTGTCATCAACCCATACCGAAACAAAAGAATCTTTTAGATACTTTGCAAATTCTTCTTGAGATAATCCTCTCATATCACGGAATGTGACCCATCTAAATTGAGGGTATTTCAAATAGAAAGTTTTGATAATTTTCATTGTATCTCTTTGGTCACGAGTGTGAATAGATACGATTGGTTTTGATGGTTTTTCTTTTTCTGAAAATACTTCAGGAATATAAGGTTCAATAATGTCAAAAGTTACATTTTTCATTATACCCTTAATGTATTCTGTTTGTTTTTCTGTTGTGGTAATAGCCTTTAAAAAACTATATTGTGACCACGTAGTTCCAGGTTGTAATGTTTCTAACATATGGTCATATGCTTGACAAATTACCACCTTACCACACGGTAAGTTTGAAACTTGCTCTAATACATGACCATAAATCTCAGGAACAAAAATAAAATCTTCAGGAGAAATTTTTAAACTATCACCTTCAATAGATTCGTGTGGTAGTTCCATATATTTTTCACCTAACCACTCAGAAACTCCTGTATATTCTTTACCTTCGTGAATAATGATTGGGTTAAAACCATTATTTTTTAATGTAAGTGCCATGTCATAGATATGTCTAACACCTGCACGGGCGTTACCCTTAGTATCTTGAACCAAGAAATAAAGTCTTACTGACTTATCTTCAAGATTCTTAACCGATTGTTCAACTTTGTTTAATAATTCTGTATTCATATGTTATAAATGTTTTATAATGCCGTATCTTAATAATGTATTAAAAGCAAACTTAAAGGGAAGACTTAAATTTTTTGAACTGTGTATACCCAAATTCTCATCAAGTTCTTCTCGTTCAGTTAGAACAACTTCTAACATCATTTTTATGGTTTCATACTTAACAATACTAATATGTTGAGTCCCATCCTCTTCTTCAATTACTTCCGTATCAATTACTTCAGTTTTAATTTCGACTTTCTTTTCAGATTTAGGAATATTAATAACCTCTTCTAATTCTGTAAAATCGATATAGTAGTTTTCACCTAATACTTCTAACATTATTTCAATTTTAATTTATCATATAACGATTTAAGTTCTGAGATATCATCTATTTCAAAATCACATTTAATATCTTCATTATATGTTGTTTTATATTTTACTACAGTTTTATCTTTTCTGTTTTGTAAAATGTGATTTGGGTTTGCTGTGATTAAGACATCTACTTCATCCCACATACTGTCTATTGTAATATTACTATAAAACTTAATTTTTTCAACTAAACATCCATACTTTGATAAGAAGAATAATGAAGCGGGTTTTGATTTTTGTATTTCATCTGAAACAACTAAAATGTCATGATTATCTCTTAGTTCTTCATAAATCTCATTTAAAACATTAAATGTTGAAGGTGTTGTTGATGGTGCATGTCCAAAAATTTGCATAGGAAAATCAATGTAAAAGAAGTTAAATAAATCATCTTTGGTTTTGAACTTAAAATGATTTTCCAATTCGTCCAAAGATTTTACAGGTAGATTAAGTTCATATTCGAAATCATTAGATACCACCTCTTCAGTGAATTCTTCTGTTTCTTCATTAAATGAAGATGTTTTTTCCTCCTCAAATTCATCGATATAGAACTTTTGATATAATTGTTCCGCCTTTAAAAATGTATCCCTTAAAACTCCGTTTATGTCAAATGCTATTCTCATTCTTCGTATCTTTTTAATATTTTACTAATCAAAGGGTTTCGTATTACGTCATCGGTATTGAATGAATATGTTCCAACACCATCTAATTGTTGAAACCTGTGAACTGCATCGTAAAGACCTGATTGTGTTTTATCTTTATAACGGTCAGTCTGTTCAATATCCCCTGATATGAAAAACTTACTATTAAACCCAATCCTTGTCAATAGAAGTTTCATCTGTGACGGTGTCGAGTTTTGAGCTTCTTCAAAAATTAATATTGAGTTGTCGATATTCATACCTCTCATATACGCTAATGCAAATACTTCAATAATATCGTTTTCTTTTAATTTTTCTCTAGCTTCTTTACCTATAATTTTATTTAATAAGTAATATGATGGAAAAATATAAGGGTCCAATTTCTCTTCTAAGTTACCTGGTAGTGAACCAAGTTTTTCTTCAGCCTCTACTGCCGGTCTTACAATAATAATCTTTTCATAAGAATTTTTAGGGTCCATTAGTAATTCTACAGCAGCTTTCATTGCAATAAACGATTTACCAACACCTGCAGGTCCTGTACATACGGTTATTTCGCTTTTAGTTAAAACATCGTAATATTCCTTTTGACTTTCAGATAAAAACTTCTTTCTTGGTTTTTTACCAATAATTGAGTTTATTAAATCTTTACGAGTCATATTACTACCTTTATTTTCTGTTTTTTTGGTTCTATTTGTCATGTATTTTTTTTATTTAAATTAAGCTTGGCAATTTTTTCATCCAATAATCTATCATTTCATCTAACATACTCTCAAAAGTATAGTTAGGTGTCCATCCTGTTTTACTCCTTAATTTACTACTATCACCTTTTAAGTCTTTTAACTCTTCAGGTCTAAAGTATTTGTTATTTGTTTTAACATGTTTATCTATATCTAAATGTAACTTATTAAAAACATAAGTAACTAAATCTTTTACTGAATGTGAGATTCCTGTAGAACATACGTAATCGTCAGGTTCATCTTGTTGTAGAATTAACCACATAGCCTCAACATAGTCTTTAGCATGTCCCCAGTCTCTAGTTGCTTCCATATTACCCAATACTAAATCGTCCCTTAAACCCTTCTTAATCTCCACAGCAGTTTTAACAACTTTATTAGTTACAAAGTTACTACCTCGTCTTGGGGATTCGTGATTAAATAATATTCCGTTTGAAATAAACATACCGTATGAATTACGATAATTTCTACTAATGTTATATGCAAACACCTTAGAGCATCCATATGGGGATACTGGGTCCATCGGTGTCGTCTCTCGCTGATATCCGTCCTCATCTATATTATTACCAAACATTTCAGAAGATGATGCTTGATATATTTTAATGGTTGGGTCGATTAATTTAACTGCCTCCAATAGATTCAACGAACCCATACCTGTGACGTTTGCGGTATATATTGGTTGGTCAAAAGATATTCTTACGTGTGATTGTGCAGCTAGATTGTATATCTCATTAGGTTTACATTTTTGAATAATCCTGAGAAGTGAAGATAAGTCGGTCATATCCACATACTCCAAATTATCTTTAATTTTATAGTAGGTCTCACCTAATCGATTTGTTTGGTTCTCAGAAACAGAATTTCTTTTTATAGTCCCCCAAACTTCATATCCTTTTTCTAATAAAAATTCTGTTAAATATGAACCGTCCTGTCCGTTAATACCTGTAATTAGTGCAACTTTATTTTCTTGTTGTTTCATAATTCTCAATAAACCAATTTACCGTTTCCTTTATACCTTCCTCTATTGGTGTGAATTTAAAGTCAGGTAAGTAGTTTTTGATTTTTGAGTTATCTGATGGTTTTCTAAATTGACCATCAGGCTTTGACCCATCAAAAATTACTTCGCCTTTAAAGTTAAACTCTTGAACTAATAAATCAACTAAATCTCGTATTGATATTTCTTGAGAAGTGGATAGTATGATTGGTTCATCTTCATCGTAATTATTCATAACCCATTCGGTAAGTTTTGCAACATCTTTAGAATAAATAAACTCTCTAAGTGGTTTACCTGAACCCCAAACTTCAAAAGGAGTATTATTTTTTTGTGCCAAATACATTTTATGTATCAACATCGGCATTACGTGACCGTGCTCTAACGAGAAGTTGTCATTCGGTCCATATATGTTTGTAGGTATGACTGACTTATATTGAAGTCCGTATTGTTCTCTATACGCTCTGATTTGAACGTCTGCCATTCGTTTTGCATAAGCGTATGCGTTATTTGATGTATGGGGTTCACCTAAGTGTATTTTTCCCTCTGTGAGGGGATATTTTACATTATCGGGAAACACACATGTTGATAAAAACGTAACGAGTTTTTCAACACCATTTTTTCTTGCTTGTTCAATTACGTTGGTGTTCATCATTATGTTGTCATAAAAATACTCACCTTTATACTTCATATTTGAACCCAACCCACCAACCTTTGCTGCTGTATGAATTACTTCTGTAGGTTTATGTAATCTATACATTAGTTTGACAGAATCAGTATCTCTTAAATCAAAATCTTTTGATGAAATTTTCACATATCCCTCTAAAGCTGACCCCACCAATCCGTTTCCTGTTATTAATCTCATAATATTTGGTTTATTTTAATCTATAGTATTTTATATTATAAACTAAAGTAAAAATATGGAAAGTAATTTTGGATTTATCGGTATTGAGGCTGTAATTTTTGGAAAAGGTCCTACTTTTAAAAAAGTTGATAAAAAAGAAAATCAAATACACATTTGTATTAATGAGACAGTAAATGAGGTTGATGAGCCGGATGTTGTTGTTTTTAATGATTTTCATAACTTTGATAAGATGGACCGAGAAAAGTTAAAAATGGTAAAAATTATTGTTTTACCTTATTTTCCACATTTAGGTTTACATGTTGGTAAACCCGACCCAAATAAACCATGGACACTAATAAAAGATTCTGCACCTGAATTAGAATGTTTATGGTATCCTTATAATTTATTAACATCCAATCCAGTACATGGGTTCCCTAATTTTCAAACGGCAATAAACAGTGCAAATACATCTGTTGAATGGTGTGTTTATAATGGTATTAAAAAAATAACAACATATGGTATTGCCAAAAGTGCGGGATATAATGAAAAATTTACAGGAGTTCTACCTGAAAGAGTTTTAAGTATGATTAAAAACGAAATTGAGGCTAGATGTAAAGTTAATAATGTAGAACTCCAAATGTTATGATGTATAAGATTGTAATACAAGCTAGATTAGGTTCTACAAGACTTAAAAATAAAATGATAAGACCATTTTATGATGAACTTACTTTAATTGAAGTTATAATAACTAACTTATTAAAAGGATTTAAGTCTTCCGATATTATACTTGCAACTTCAGAGTCTATTGAAAATAAATTGTTAGGTGAATACGCAAACAAGTTAGGTATTGAAACTTACTATGGTTCGGAAAATGATGTATTATCTAGATTTATTGATATATGTGATAATGAAAATTTAGATTTTGTAATCCGTATATGTGCTGATAATCCATTCATTCAAAATAGTGAAATAAAAAGATTAATTGACGAATATGATAATGACGACTATATAAGTTTCTTTTATTCAGACAACACACCAGCCATGAAGTCACACTCAGGATTCTTTACCGAGTTAGTTAAAACTGAATCATTAAGAAAAGTAAAAGAGTTGACAACTAATGAGTTTTACTTTGAGCATGTTACAAATTATATTTACGAAAACGAAAAGACATTCAGGGTAAAGAAACTTAAAATTGACAATGAAGAAAAAATTAAAAGTATTCGTCTAACTATTGATAATGAGGAAGATTTTAATTTGTCTAAAGACATTTACAAAAGATATATTGAAAATAAATCTTTTTTAACTTATTTTGATATCGCTAACAACATAGTCACATCAGAAGAAAAAATAAAAATGATAAATCAAATAAATAAAAACATAAAATAATGGATACTAATAAATTATACTTTATTGCCGAAATCGGTCAAAATCACCAAGGTGATATAAACATTGCGAAAAAAATGGTTGACCAATTAGTCGGTACTGGTGTATCAGCAATTAAAACGGCTAAAAGAGATATTGAAACATGTTTGAGTGAGGAACAAAAAAACATGTTATATAACAACCCAAATTCATTTGGTAAAACTTATTACGAACATAGAAAGGCACTAGAATTAAGTCATGAACATTTTATTGAGTTAAAAAAGTATTCTGAAGACAGAGGATTTGATTTCATTTCAAGTTTTACTGACGAGAACAGCTTAAACTTTTTGGTGGATGAGTGTAATGTAAAATATTTAAAAATCGCATCTCAAAGAATGGCAGATAAAGACTTATTGATTAAAGCGTCTAAAAAAGGTGTCCCAACTATAATTTCTACAGGTATGTCAACTATGGAAGAAGTGGATGACGCTATTGAGATTTTTTCGGATGTTGATAAATATTTGATGCAGTGTACAAGCTCATATCCTTGCTCAGATACGGATATTAATCTAAATGTAATTAACACATATAAACAAAAATATGGTAAAATAATTAAAGGTTTTGGTTTAAGTGGTCATCATATGAGTATTGCACCTGATATTGCCGCATATGTTATGGGGGCAAAAATTATCGAAAGACATTTTACTTTGGATAGAACTATGAAAGGTACTGACCACATAGGTTCTTTAGAGTTAGATGGTGTAAAGAAAATTATTAAGTATATTAATCAAGTTGAAAACGCTATGGGTACTTCAGAAAAGTATGTATTAGATTCTGAAATGCCAGCATTAAGAAAATTAAGAGGCGATTTAAAATGATATACTGTTTTGATTTAGACAATACTTTGTGTATAACAGTGGATGGTGATTACAAAAATTCAACACCAATACAAGATAGAATAGACAGGGTAAATAAATTACATTCAGAAGGTAACCGTATTATTATCGACACTGCCAGAGGTAGTGTCACCGGAATTAATTGGTTTGATTTAACTAAAAATCAATTAGATTCATGGGGGGTTTCATACGATGAGTTAAGAGTCGGTATAAAGAAATATGCTGATGTTTACATTGATGATAAGGGTATTAGTGATACTGTATTTTTTTAACTTTTACCAACCGTCTTTCTTACTCAAAATTTCATATTGTTTATCAGTTAATAAACCCTTTTTATAAAGCTCATCAATTATTTTAAAATCTTTTTCTAAAAACTTATTTAAATTTTTAATTGATAATTCACTAAGTTTTTTATTTGGTTTATTTTTTGAGTTATCTTTTAATACCTTTCTTTTATAGTCAGGGACAACCTTTTTCAATTCTTCATCTAAAAAATGTGTCGTAAAAATATTAGTCACATTTTTTTTATTTAATTTAGTAATGATTGGTGATAAGTAATATGAAATTGACTCGCTGATATGCGCAACACCATTAACATTTTCTATATTATAATCAAATAAGTTTTCGGTAAAATCATAAACATTGTCTACTGAATTAAAAATTTTACTTTCATTTAAGTTATATTTACCCCCACGACCAGATAAGAATTCATTTTTTCTATAGTAAAAGGCGGAAATAAAACGGTCAATAGGGTTTCTGAGTGATGTAAAATATTTGTCATCATTAGAAAATTTTACTCTTTGTAAATGAATTTCATATTTGTGTTTAATAACAGTTCTTAAAGTGCTACCTCCACATTTACCAATGTGTATAAAAATTGGTCCGTCACTTAAGAACATTGGGTGTTTGGGTCTCAAAATGGCCATATTATAGATATTTTTCTTTAGTTAAATCAAACCAATATTTGGTATCATCCATTAAATGGATATGATTTAATTTAATTAATTCATTAATTTCTTTAATTGTTTTTTTTTGTGGGTGACTTTCTCCTTTTAAAACCATACCTTTTTGGTTATGGAAATGCTCATCAACATAAAATGGATGATTTTGATAAAAAGAAAAACCTGTTAAAGATATATTTTTATAACCTTCATTAATTAAATGTAAAATGGTCAATACCCCCATATTAGAACTCCAATTAGTATTTATGTTATACCCTTTTGGTGTTTTTGCATTTAAATTTACTTGTTTTATTATTAAATTTTCTTTGAATTTTCTTTTTAAATCGGATATTAATGATTTATTATTTCTAACCCACATTCGATTTAAAAATAAATAATCAGTCCTACTACCAAAGTCTATATGGTTACTTATTGTGTATGAGTTATTCATTCTAACAACAACATCATAACTATCTATTTTTTCTCCTAAATTTAAATTAATGAGGTGAGGTGAAGGACCAACAATTATAACTTTCTTAGTATCTTTATTAACTTTTGAGTCAATATATTTTAAACATTCATCTTTAGTACCTTCAAATAAGGTAATATTTGAGTCGATTACTTTATACTTCAAATATGTCTTATTTTCTTTTAGTATATATTCATTTATTGTAGAATATAATTTCATATTAATAATTAAATTTTACCATTAATCCTTTAGGTATTCTTTTACCTAATAATCCGATATTACTCATATTTTTATAAATAATACTTTCATTATTTTTATCTAATAAACCATCAATTTTCATTGATTTTTCATAGGATTCTTTAGAAAATATTGAATTATTAATGATAAGAGTTTCATCAGTAATTGAATTAATTGACCAATTTTGTTTTTGTTCAAGACCTTGTTTTTTACCTACATGAATAATATCACAATATACGGGACTTATTTTAGGGTTATTTTTTATTATTGAGACCCCACTCTTAATATATCCTGGTAGTACCATATCTCCTTCATCTAATGATAATATAAATTCACCATTACCTTCATTTATTGATGAAATACGTGATTTAAAAGAATCTTCATTTTTTTTATTAAAAACCTTTATATCTTGATGGTCTTTTAATGTTGATAACTTCATTAAACAATATTCATCAGTTGAATTATCATTAATTATGATTATTTCAAAATTTGTGTAATCTTGTTTGAATATTGATTCTATTGTTGGATTTAATCTTTTTGCTTGATTATATATTGGTAATGAAATAGTCACTAATGGCTCATTCTTTTTAACATCTTTTTTTGTAAATGATGTGGGTAATAAAACAGGAAGATTATCTTTATAAGTTTTAGCAAATTGTTGCCGATTTTTCTCCCACTGTTCATTAGTCATACCGATAGATTTATGAGTAATCCTAACGTCATAAAAAACACCTACTCTAACACCTTCTAAAAAGTTTCTAAAACAAAAATCTACCTCATAAAAGTGAAATCCTTTTACTTCCTCATTAAAATTTGTTTTTAAATTTGGTTTATTTACCACCATAAAAAGACCGTCAACAATTACAGTATCGTCTAATTTATTTCCTTTGGATTCGCTATATTTTGATGTCCATTTTTTACCTTCGTGTTCGTGATTAACAATACCAATCATTTCGGATTGAACTTCCCACCACATCCCCGTTCTCGGCATATATTTGGAACCCGCAGCACCA
>Ga0209555_10000261_pt1 | contig 45788 bp, 38 predicted proteins | sample SaaInl85LU_5_DNA_FD_184643 | JGI IMG/M metagenome (GOLD analysis project Ga0209555, IMG submission 184643) | Marine microbial communities from expanding oxygen minimum zones in the Saanich Inlet - ESP_85LU_5_DNA (SPAdes) (version 2) | ecosystem: Environmental > Aquatic > Marine > Intertidal...
ACAGTTGAGGCCCACCAACTGATATCAGTTTCACATTGATACAATAATTGAGGAGAAAGTGGATTGGCAAGCGAAAAAACTCCGAATTTTTTTGAATTTCCCCCGCCACAATTATATAATTTACCAGCTGCAGAATCAATAAAAATATTGTGAGAAAGACGAATTGCAGTATCTTGATCATACACCAAACTCACCGAATCTGGGAGAAATGATAAGTCGGCAATCTGAAGGGAGGCATTTCCCTCATCCGAAACCATGTACAAATAACCCTTGTAATCGTGGTAATCTCGATGAACTATATTTCTCCCCGTATCCCTTCCCTGTATAAAATCGACCAAAACAACCGAACTCGGGTTAGTAACATCAAAAAAATGAGTGCCTCTTGAGGTTCCAATTATAGCGTACTCACGCCCATCTTTAGCATATCCCCAAACTTCATTATACGCATTGGCATACAAGGTACTTTTGGACAGGCTTGGGTCTTTCCAATTATACAACACGCTGATATTCAAGCTGTCTTGAGCAAAAAAATGGGCCCCACTCAAGAGAAGTAGCATTGTAATTAAATAATTTTTCATTGAAAGAAATTTACCAAACTAAGGTAATAAAAAAACCCTCCAAAGCAAAGGGAGGGTTCAGAGTGTTCACTTAAAAATTAGTATCAATTATGGACAGTTACGTGACCGTAAAATTCTTTGACTTCATTTCTTTTGGTGGTTACTATGGCTTTAAAAACATAGGTGTCGTTTTTTACGAATTTCCCTTTGTGCTTACCATCCCATGTTTCGTTTCTATCCTTTGTGTAGAATATTTGTTCTCCCCAACGATTAAATATCATGAATTCAAAATCTTTGGTTCCGCTCATGAATATTTGATATTCGTCATTTTTCCCATCATCATTGGGTGTAAACATACTTGGTGCATAAAACACAAATCCTTCTTCTACAATCACTTCTTTGTAGATGGAGTCTTGGCAACCATATTGATCAATCGCAACAAGTTTCACATTATAAATTCCTTCGGCCTCATTCGGAAATTCAACAATACAAGGATTGGTTTGAATAGAGGTGTTATTTAATCCAATAAAATCAAAATCCCAAAAATAGCTAACCGCCCCAGTTGTGTTATTGGCAAAACAAACTTTAGGGTTGAAGGTTAAAATTTCTTGAGGTGAAAAGGTGAAATCTGGAACAGGAAGAGATCTTACCACTACCAAAACAGTTGTATCATCTATGCAACCTGAATCGGTCGTAGCAGTTAGCGTAATCGGAAATGTTCCTGAACTTGGAAATGTAGTAATTGGATTCTGAAGAGAAGAACCTCCCGAAATCCCCCATGACCAACCGACCACATTTCCAGTGGGTACACTAGACAGATCAGAAAAAGTGGTTATTTGTCTCAAACAAGCTGTATCAGCTACAAAACTTGCTCTTGGTTTAGGATCTACAACAATTGGTTTTGAGACTGTATCAGCACACCCTTCTGGGGTTTCTGAAATTAACTGAACCATATAACTGCCATAAGCTGGATAACTGTAAGTCGGATTTGTTCCTAAAAGTTCAGGACTTCCATCACCAAAATTCCAAGTGTGAGACAATGATGCTAAGTTTGCCGTTATTACAGTAGTTGAATTTGTAGGCGTCACTCCAATAAATTGGCATTCGTTATCAACGATAAAATCAGCAACTGGAACGTCATTAACTAATACATTCTTCACAATTGTGTCGAAACAAATGTTTGAACTATTTACTACCAAAGTTACAGGATATACCCCAGGAATTCCATAAACATGAGAGGCATCTGGTCGAGTTAAAGAGCTATCTCCATCACCAAAAAACCATTTCTGGCTGTTTATGAACCCGGAGGTTGTATTTGTGAATGTTGTGGCTGTTCCAAAACAAATTGTATCAGCCATAAAATTAGGAATAAGTGGAGGATGGATTACAACGGGTTCTGTAATCGTATCTTTACAAGAGGAATCTGCTGACCAGGCAATTAGTGTAACGTTATAGGTGCCTGCGGCTGCATAAAGGTGCTTTGGAGCAGGATTTGTTGAATCTCTGTTGCCATCACCAAAGTCCCACTTTAATAAACTCGTTGGAAAAACTATATTGCTATTAAAAAAAGCAGTATCACCCAAACAAATGGTATCGGTCGGAAAAGAGGCCGAAAAAGAGCCAGCGTTTATATTGGCTAAGGCTGTATCAATATCGGGCTGTGTAAGCTGAAAAGAATTGTTTGACCACCACAACTTTCTTGGTCCTCCTGCTCCTTGCGGATCTCCCGGGTTAGCAGCAATTGTACCTGCATAACTCCCACCCTTACTCGCTATTGCAGCGCCAGCAGCTCTATTTGTTGCACTAGAATTGACATGGTAAACAGTCCATTCAGACTGATAGGTAGTTTTGTGCCAATTATATTCCCCAAAATTAGCCAAAGCTAATGGAGCTACTGCCGTACTCACACTCGTCAAGTGAGAACAGCAACCTGAGCCCGTACTCCCAGACAATGCATCAGTAAATAGGAACATTCTAATGTTACATCCACCTGAAACTAAGTCAACAGAACCTCCCGCATTCCAAATAGAATCATTTCTCATTTGATACATGGAACCTGGCAAATGATCTTGATAATAAGTTGCGACAGTGCCACTAGCACCATACGCTCTCGACCAACCTCTTGCGGTAACTGGATTTGAGGTAAATGGGACAGAAACACTGTAATGATGACTCCCTGAACCCTGAGATGCGTATTGTATCACAGAAAGTTCGGATCCAGGATAATTCCTCAACAACTGTGTTGCAATAGAATCCATGGAAACTTTCATATCACTAAATTCGGTGGTTGAAATAGAACCAGAATTATCAACTATAAAAACAATTTTAGTACACCCACACTGAGCATAGGTGATTAAAGAAAACAGTAACATCAGAACTGAGTAAAATAGCTTTTTTAACATAACATAGTTTGTTTAGGTTTCTCCAGTAAATATAAGTACGAAACCTCATTTAAATGGTTGTTTATCGAAACCCTTGAATTAAATCTTTCACTATTTTAGTGACTTTTGGAGTTGATTTCTTAGCAACTTCTTGAACAATCTCATGAGTCATTTCTATAATTTTTCCTGGAATTCCGAGGTCTGTAATGATTGAAAATCCTACACAAGGAATTCCCATGTGCCTTGCGGCAATAACTTCTGGCACTGTCGACATTCCTACCGTATCTGCCCCAATCGCTCTTACATAGTTATATTCCGCTGGTGTTTCTAGTGTTGGACCGGAAAGCCCTGCATAAGTTCCTTGCTGAATATCAATGCTATTCTCTTTGGCTATGTCTTGAACTTTTTTGATTAAACTACGGTCGTATGGCTCACTCATATCTGGAAATCTTGGGCCCAACTCATCCATGTTTTTCCCAATTAGTGGATTATCTCCAAACAAATTGATGTGATCATCCATAAGCATGATATCTCCAATTTCGAAATCTGGATTAACTCCTCCACTGGCATTAGAAACCACCAAGGTTTTTATTCCTAAAAATTTCATTACACGAACCGGAAATACCACTTCATTCATTGAATAACCCTCGTAGTAATGAAAACGTCCCTGAAGAGCGACTACTCGTTTACCTCCCAAACTTCCAAAAATTAATTTTCCCGAATGTCCTTCGACTGTTGATACTGGAAAGTTGGGAATATCCTCGTAGGCCAAACTGTGAGTAACTTCTATTTCACTCACCAAATCTCCTAATCCCGTTCCTAAAATTATTCCTACTTCGTGTTGTTCACCAACAATGGATAGTAGATGCTTAGCTGTTGATTTAATCGTTTTTAACATAATTGTATATAAGTTGTAAAAATTTATTCTCGTTATCCAAAAGTTTTACCTCAATCGGTAAGTAGAAGAGTGGTAATTCTTCTAACGAATCAAATTCTCTTAGTCTCATGGCGTCTTTCTCTGTAGTTAAAATGACAGAATCTGGCTGTTTCAGACATTCATGTTTCATTCGATCTACTTCCTTTTTTGAGAAAGAGTGATGATCTGGATAATTAAGATGGGTTATTTCTTTCCTAAATGTAGTGATATAATCGAGTAAAGGATTGGAATTTGCAATTCCCGTTACCAACACAATACGTTTAGCCTTATCAAATTCAACGGTAGCGGAACCAAACAACAATTCAGGTTTGCCATAAACAATGTTCGAAAAGAAAACAGGAATGGAACAAGCGCTAATCTTGGAGCGAACTAGTTCCTGTTCTTCCCCCGACAAATCTGCCGGACACTTGGTTACAATAATAATATCTGCTCGTTTTTTACCGAATGAAAATTCTCTTAAATTTCCTGTGGGCAGCATAAAATCTCGATAAAATGGTGCGTTAAAATCCATCAACAAGATGGACAATCCGGCTTTGAGCTGACGGTGCTGAAAAGCATCATCTAATAAAATAACTTCGGGGGAGTCTGACAAACTCATCAATTCTATTACTCCATCGACTCTCTTGGCGGACACAGCTACTTTTACTTGGGAGAATTTCTTAAAAAACTGTAAAGGCTCGTCCCCAATATCTTTGGCTGTTGAATTCTCATTTGCCAAAATAAAACCATGTGTCTTTCTTCCGTAACCTCTTGATAATGTGGCCAATTTTTTATTCCGGTTAAGTATTTTAACCAAATATTCTATGTGTGGAGTTTTTCCTGTACCGCCTGCCGATAAATTCCCCACCAAAATTGTTTTCACATCAAATCTACTGGATTTGAGTATATTAAAATCAAATAATTTGTTTCTCAAAAACACAATTCCTCCGTAAACAAGAGCAAAGGGAAATAGTATGTAACGAAGTACTTTTACCATTTATTTCTAAACTCTTTTGGGTAACAAATAAAATACTTCTTCACCGGTTCTGTCAGCGCCTGAATATTGAAATTATCCGATGCTTCCGTTATATTCAATACAGCTCCATTCTTATACTTTATCAATATTTTGTCTTTGAGTGCATTGTAAGCATTATTGGCAATTTCCGAATCAAATACCATGTGTCCAATTTCTACTTCGCCTATTCCGTATTCTTCTTTCACTAGCTCTTTTAACTGGGAAACTCGTTCTTTTTCAAATGGCATTCTTTGAATAGAAATCTTGGGTAACTTACGATCGATTAAGCTTCTAGAAATCACCGATAAAGTTTTGTCCGAGTGATGACACCATGCTTTTATAGCGCTGTAAATATCCGAATCATCCAACATGGTAAATTGATAAATCACTTTCTCTTGCTCAAAATCAGCTTTTGAATAATTATTATACAAAAACTTCTTTAACACAGGACTAGCAAATAACTCCTCACCCTGACTGGCTAAATAATTTGCTCTTTTTAAAATCTCAACAAGCAAATTTTCTGCAGCCAACACCGTTTTATGCAAATACACTTGCCAATACATCAATCTTCTGGCTACGATGAATTTTTCGATGGAATAAATTCCTTTTTCTTCTATAACTAGCTGGTCTTCGTGCACATTCAACATGTTCAAGATTCTATCGCTACTTACCACTCCTTCAGAAACTCCGCTGTAAAAACTATCCCTTTTCAGGTAGTCTAACCTATCCATATCAAGCTGAGATGAAACCAATTGGTGTAAAAACATTTTCGAGTATGTATTGCTAAAAATTTGGATAGCTAACTCCAATTTACCTTCAAACTCCTTATTCAACTTATCCATTAAAATTATAGACAGGTCTTCGTGATTCACACCAGAAACCAACGTATGCTCCAATGCATGGGAAAAAGGCCCATGACCAATATCGTGGAGTAGAATTGCCGCCAACACACCGATTTCTTCTTCTTCTGATATTTCCACACCTTTTACCTTAAGTACCTCTATTGCTTGCTGCATAAGATGCATGGCTCCTATTGCGTGATGAAACCTTGTGTGATGAGCTCCAGGGTATACCAAATAGGACAATCCCAGTTGTTTGATTCTATTCAATCGTTGAAAATAGGGATGATCAATTAACTGAAGTAAAATTGGATAGCGAATCGTAATAAAACCATATATCGGGTCGTTAAGTATTTTCATTGAATAAGAAATATCAAATGTTTATAATCGTGAGAAGGACTAAATGTGAACTATTCTACATTTTTGATTGAAGTTCCTCTCAAGGGTAGAAATAAGCAATATATTTACAAAAATAAGAATATTAAACCACTTGAAGGAATAAGTTTACATTCCATCAAAGTTAAATGACAAAATATGGCAGTAAGAATTTTATGGGCAGATGATGAGATTGATTTATTGAAACCACACATCATGTTCTTGGAACAAAAGAATTGCAAAGTGGATACAATAAATAATGGAAGCGAAGCGATTGACATGGTGAAAGAAAATCCGTATGACTTGGTTTTTTTGGATGAAAATATGCCAGGGATATCGGGACTTGAAGCGCTCACCGAAATAAAGAGAATCCAACCGAACTTGCCCATTATTATGATAACCAAAAGTGAAGAGGAATCTATCATGGAAAGTGCAATCGGGAAAAACATTTCGGATTACTTGATTAAACCTGTGAACCCAAATCAAATTTTGCTGGCCGTAAAAAAGAACACCGATCAATCGAGATTAATTAGCGAAGAAACTACTTCTGGCTATCAGCAAGAATTTAGGAATATCGGGATGAAGCTAATGGGAAATTTAGATATTGCTGACTGGAAAGAACTGAATGAGAAATTGGTATATTGGGAATTACAGATGGATAAATCCCAGGACAAAAGCATGATGGAAATTTTTGAAATGCAGAAAAAAGAGGCAAACCTGTTATTTGCTCGATTTATCGAGAATAATTACTTGGAATGGCTCAATGGAACTTCAGACGAAAGCCCTGTGCTTTCTCACACGCTTTTTCAAAAAAAAATAGCTCCAGCCATCAAGGAAAAATCTACTTTTTTACTGGTGATTGATAATTTTAGATACGATCAGTGGAAAGTCTTAAAACCTCATTTTTCAGAGCTTTTTGATGTGACAGAAGAGGAAACCTATTTTAGTATTCTTCCTACTGCTACTCAATATGCTCGTAATTCTATTTTTGCAGGACTCATGCCTTCCGAAATTAGAAAAAGATTCCCTTCTAAATGGGTGGAGGAAGAAGAGGAAGGGGGTAAAAATAATTATGAAGAAGATTTCTTGACTGATCAGATGAAACGTATGGGAATGGGAATCAAAACCTCTTACACCAAAATCACCAACAACCAAAAAGGAAAAAAACTAGTCGATAACTTTTCTGACCTTCTGAAAAATGATTTTAACGTGATTGTGTACAATTTTGTAGACATGCTTTCCCATGCCCGAACAGACATGGAGGTAATCAAAGAACTGGCTGATGACAACTCGGCTTACCGTTCCATTACCGAATCGTGGTACAAACACTCTCCGCTCCAAGAAATCGTTCAAAAAATTCACGAGAACAATTTGCAATTAATCATCACGACCGACCACGGAATGATTAAAGTAGCCAATCCTATAAAAGTAGTTGGCGATAAAAACGTGAACACCAACTTGCGATACAAGCTTGGTAAAAACATGAGTTACAACACCAAAGAGGTTTTTGAAGTAAAAAATCCAGACGATGCATTTTTGCCAAAACTAAATCAAAACACGCGCTATATTTTTGCCAAAGAAGATACTTTTCTAGCTTATCCCAATAACTTCAATTACTATGTGAATTTTTATAAAGACACCTTTCAACATGGTGGAATTTCTATGGAAGAAGTAATCATTCCAATACTAAAACTAAACCCAAAATAAATGGTGTGCTTTTAAGTATTCGAAAAAGATTTGAGGACCTAAAAGAAAAAGCATAGAGCTAAATGAACCGCAGTTAACTACAAATGGCTAACTGTTTGCACCCTTCCAAGACAAGTCTGAATTGATCTATTCCTTTAGAACAGTTTGATCAACAGACTCAACTTTTCTTTTAAATTTCTTCTATCCACAATAAAGTCAAGGAAACCGTGCTCTAACAAGAATTCAGATGTTTGAAACCCTTCTGGCAAATCTTTACCGATGGTTTCCTTCACCACTCTTGGGCCAGCAAAGGCAATAAGCGCACCAGGCTCAGCAATATTCACATCCCCTAACATCGCAAACGAAGCGGTAACTCCTCCCGTTGTGGGATCCGTAAGCAAGGAAATATAAGGCAGCTTTGCTTTTGATAGTAAGGTTAATTTAGCCGATGTTTTTGCCATTTGCATCAACGAAAACCCGGCTTCCATCATTCTTGCTCCGCCCGATTTCGAAATCATCATAAACGGACATTTCTTTTTGATTGCATGATCGATTGCTCTGGCTATTTTTTCTCCCACTACAGATCCCATAGAGCCTCCAATAAAAGCAAAATCCATACAAGCAACTACAATGGGCTGACCAGATGTTTTTCCGTAAGCTGTTCGCACGGCATCTTTCAAGTTAGATTTCTTTTGAGAAGCTGCTAACCTATCTTGATAAGACTTGGTGTCTGAAAACTTCAACGGATCTTTTGATGTCATGTCAGCATCAAGCTCTGTAAATTTGTTGTCGTCAAAAATGATTGAAAAATACTCTTTCGAACCAATTTTGAAGTGATACCCGTCTTCTATACTTACCCAATTATTCTCCTCTAGGTTATCTTTATCTAAAATTTTACCACTTGGTGTTTTGTGCCACAATCCGTCAGGAGTTTCTTTCTTCTGATCGGTTGGGGTAACAATGTTTTTATTCTTTCTACTAAACCATCCCATAGTTCAATTATTTATTAAGTGCTTTCAAGAGAATCCTCTTGCTCCTTTTATTTACGCAATTGTAATGGCATCATCCAAGTATACATCTTGGATAGAAGTAAGGAGTTTCACTCCTTCCGACATGTCTTTCTGGAAAGCTTTTCTTCCTGAAATCAATCCGTGTCCACCAGCTCGTTTATTAATTACTGCTGTAGTGATTGCGTCACTCATATCACTCGATTTACTCCCAGTAGAAGCTCCACCTGAATTTATTAAACCGATTTTACCCATGTAGCAGTTTGCTGCTTGGTACCTGCACAAATCAATTGGGTTATCTGTATTCAATTCTGTATACACTTGTGGGTGTGTTTTCCCAAAATCAATATTGGTGTAACCCCCGTTATTCGTAGGTAATTTTTGCTTGATAATATCTGCCTGAATTGTTACACCTAAGTGGTTTGCCTGAGCTGTGATATCAGTAGCGGTGTGGTAATCTACTCCCTCTTTTTTGAAGTCACTATTTCTTAAATAACACCAAAGAATAGTTGCCATCCCTAATTCGTGAGCTCTTTCAAATGCCTGTGCAATTTCCACAATTTGACGATTGCTGTCCTCAGAACCAAAATAAATAGTGGCTCCTACAGCGGCAGCTCCCAAGTTCCATGCTTCGTCTACTGACCCAAAAGAAATTTGACTATACGTTTCTGGGTAAGTTAGCATTTCATTGTGATTCAACTTTACGATGAACGGTATTTTGTGCGCATACTTTCTTGAACAAGATGCCAACACTCCGAAAGTAGAGGCAACTGCATTACATCCTCCTTCGATTGCTAATTTTACGATGTTTTCTGGGTCGAAATAAATAGGGTTTGGAGCAAATGACGCTCCAGCAGAATGCTCAATTCCTTGATCTACGGGTAGAATAGAAACATATCCCGTTCCTGCTAATCTTCCATGGTTATAGATTGCTTGCAAGTTTCTCATTACTTGCGGACTTCTATTTGTCATAGAAAAAGCTTCATCAACAAAAGTTGAGCTTGGCAAAGTCAACATACTTTTATCAATTGTTTTACAAGTATGGTTCAATAATAGTTCACTATTATCACCTAATAATTCTTGGATATTTAAAGCCATTTTGGTTGTTTGTTTTTGTCTTTTTTCAATTCTTGTATAAACAAGAACGCAAATTTAACAAAAATTCTTAACCCCGAGTGAGGCATGTTCATTTCTTTTGTGTTCCAAAAAGTATCCACAAGAAAAGAATTTCTACTAGATGGCTGCTTATTTATAAATGAGAACCGAACTGTAAGCACTTACTCCTTCTTCTCTCCCCACAAAACCCAACTTTTCGGTAGTAGTTGCTTTCACCGATACTTGGTCAATATCCAACTTTAGAATGTCAGCCATTACTTTCTTCATGGTATCAAGGTGCGGAGCCAATTTTGGCTTTTGTAGGCAAACTGTTGAATCAATATTGGAAATCGAATACCCTTTTCCTTCAATTAATTCAGCAACTCTAGCTAATAATATTTTACTGTCTATCCCTTTGTATTCTTGGGCTGTATCAGGAAAATGTTTCCCAATATCTCCTAAATTAGCTGCTCCCAACAGTGCATCGCAAATCGTGTGAATCAAAACATCTGCATCGGAATGCCCCACACCTCCTTTGTGATAATCGAGTAAAATCCCTCCTAACCAAAACTCTTCTCCTTCGGCCAATTGATGTACATCGTAACCTATTCCTGTTCGGATATTTAACATAGTAACGTATTATTCAGCAGCGTCTTCTCCGAGGTTGAATGCCAGAGAAAATCGAATTGTATTTGCCAATGGGTTTTGATTAGTAACGGTAACCAAGTATGAAAAATCGAGTAAGAACCTACTGTATTTAAGTCCCACTCCCATGGTAACATATCGTCTGTTTCCTTTCGTGAAATGCTCGTGGAAGTAACCAGCTCTCACGGAAAATCGCTCTGCGTATGTGTATTCCATACCCAAGGAAATATTGATCTCTCTAAGTTCTTCTTTTAGCACACTTCCATCCTCTACCTTCACAAACTCATCGTTGTCGTTGTACAACACATTTCCTGGTGCGTCACTAAAAGAACCAAAAATAGCCGGAGCAACTCCTATATCACCGCTTCTTCCTGCAGCGATTTCATTTGGATCTGTTCTTAACAATGCCGGTGGTGTTGGCACAAGAAGTTTATTGAAATCTACTCCTATCGAAAAATCGTTGTATTTGTCAATATCCATATTTAATACTGTTCCTAATCTTAAATTTGCCGGCAAAAAATCTTCAGTGGCCGAATTCGTGTAAGAAATCTTTGCTCCAATGTTCGAAATATTCATCCCTACATTTAAGGTTGACTTGTACTCTCCAATATCAAATTTCTTTGATTGATAAAACATTCCTAAGTCTATTGCAAAAGATCGGCCCGGCTTTGTATCCACTCCATTTGCTGTTAAACCTTCTGTTAGGTTAGAATTTATGAATCTTGCGGTCATAGAACCTGACAAATTTTTACCCAGTCTTGTGGCATAAGCCACATCAAAAGCAAACTCTTTCGGGTTGGCTGTTTTGATTGGAGCACCTGTATTATCCGTAAAATTTATTTCTCCTAATGAAAAGTACCTCATACTTCCCGAAATTGATGAATTCTTGTCTAATTTTTTATACCCAGCTAGGTACACTAAATTGATATCGTTTATCCCTAAACTCCTTAACCAAGGAGAATACGAAAAAGAAACTCCGCTTTCCTCTTCAGCAAATACGTATTTGGATGCGTTCCAATGTTGTGAATTAATATCTGGACTAGTGGCAACTCCCATATCACCCATTGCGCTTGCTCTCGAGTCAGGTGAGATTAATAAAAACGGAACAGCCGTTGTGATTGTGTTTAACTGTAAGTCAAAATTAGAACCTCCTTTTGCTGTTCCTTGAGAAACTGCCTTATTTCCCAAAATCAAAACTGAGGTAAGAAATAAAAACTTTATTGTACTATTTGCTCTTGTCATGTTCAGTTGAATATACATAAATTTCACCCAGTTGCTCGATTTTGCAAAAGGCGAATATCTTATTAAATTAAGTCAAAAAAAGTAGTTTTCTATTCGAATAACCTATGGGTGTAAAATTTATGAACGACAAATATAAGACAAACTTAAAGAAATTTTATTTCAACAAGACGAGTTTTTCGTATTTCTCCACTTTGTTTCCTTGGTTATCTTCCACTTTTACTTTGTACACATAAGTGCCTCTACCTATTCTATCTCCAAAATCATCTCTTCCATCCCATACAATCCCTTCAGTTCTAAATCCTTTCGTTCGAACTAATTGATTAATCGTTTTTACCAACTTGCCTGAAATAGTGAACACTTGCACTTGCACCTCCAAAAAGTCGCAATGCTGATTGTGTTCAAAATAAAACTCGGTTCTGGTTGTAAATGGATTTGGATAGTTTAGCACATGATCAATTGCTAGTTCAGCTTCTTGAACCACAACAAAATCAATCGTTCTCTCCGATGAATTATTTTGCGTATCCCATGATTTGAAACTCAGAGTGTGAGGGCCTTCAGCGATATTCTCTAAGGGGTAATTCACTTTTCCGCTTTGGTATGAGTCAATGTCACTTTCGTAGTAATTGTTCAAAATAATGGGATTGCTCGTTTTTTCATCTAAAATAGCTGTAATGTCATGCCCTATTCCATTTCCTGTGGTATTGATTCCGTTCGAATCAAACATTTCTGCATAAATCATCGGGTTTTCATCTGTCATTCCTCCAGAAACAAAACTTGCATCGTTCATAAAGAGACCTATTTCAGGTCCAGAATTATCCGAAATAGCTGTTAAATCTGTCCCGCCAATTACGGCTTCCGAAAAATAACCTGCTCCATCTTCATTTCCATCAAAACAATAGTAACTAATTTTTCCTAATCCAAATTGATAATTAATGTCTTTTGGCACGATAAAAGTAAATTCAAAATCTCCATTTTTCACAGTTGCTTTTCCTCTGTACAAAACATTCGTTTGTTGGGTAAACGGGATAATATCTGAGGGAGTTCTATTTCCTAGTGTAGCTAACTGCAGTGGTTTGTCGTATACAGTAGGAAAAACAACACCATTGTATCCAGTAAGTTTTGTACCGTTGTTGGCCGAAACAAACCCTTTGATTGTGATTTTACTTAACGCTTTCAAAGTATCTAGGCTAGGTGAACCAACGGGTTTATTGTTGATTTCGGTAGTTACGACTGATTGTTTGGGAAAAGCCAGTTTAAGCGCTGGATCACCAATAAGTCCAAAACGTCTTACATTATTGTCCCCAATTACTCGATTGTTGTTTTTAGTTTCCTGATAAATTTCTCCCATTGTTCTGGGTGTTCCATCCGCTTTCTTGACAAAAGCTTCTTCAAAAAAAGCTTCTATCAATCGTTCGTTTGAAAATTGAAAAACTGGCCTTGTGGTTGTGAACAAAGCGATCGCTGCTCCATTTTGATTCAAAAAACATAGCTCTCCTGCCGAAGTTCTACCCGGATCGTCATATTTGGTAAATTCACATGTTGCAGTAAGCATTACGGTTAATCTTTCTTTGTTGGTCCAGGCATTAATGGTGGGCACATCTAAAAAACGTTCGTTCCCCCACCCAATCTCTCCACCATGACCTTCATAAGCAGTAATCAAAGTACCTTCCTGCACAGATTTCCTCAATCTTTCGGCTCCTTCTACATACCTCGCTCCTCCCGAAAGAGAGGTTTGATTAAAGGCATCCATATAAATTTTATTGTGATTGAATGTAGGGTAATTTTTCTCGGTAGAATCTATAATTCTTTCTACATGTCGCGTAAAAGCTAACTCCCAGTTCTCGTCCACATCATCTGTGACGTAGGACAATTTATTTCGCCAATCTCCAAAGGCAGAACCTGACCCAGCATCATTGCAACTTGCCAAATCTGAAACAGAACCAGTCTTTTGATAGTTGATCACTTTATTCACAACGTTTTGTGCTTGAGCTACAGAAACCACCGTAAACCTTCCAACTGCAATGTCCATCTGTTCGTAATCTCCCATACTTTCCCCATCATCCAGCAAAGCATAAAAATCATCAGTGGCAAATGAACTTATATCAGATTCAGAATTCCATGACTCCCAAACTGGTACAAAATTATGATTTGGAGTTACCCTTCCTTTGTAATCGTAACTGCAATCTCCAAACAAAAGAAGGTATTTAAATTTATTTCCTGTGCTTCTGTCGTATAACATTTTTGCAACTGTTTTAATAGCAGAAACATCTTGTTTTCCTCCCGAAAATTCATTGTAAATCTCAGTGACATTTGCTTTCAAAACATCCAACCCATTTGATTGATGGAATGCAACTAATTGATCAACCTGAGTTTCAAACAGCGGATGATACACAATGAGCATATCTGGCACAGCTACCCCATGAAGATTTTGATTGTCTATTTTCGACTCAAAAAGAGGGCTTAGATACCCTGAAGCCTTGTACGCGCAAAAAGTTCGCAAAGAATCAGTCGTTTGTCCAAATTCAAGATTAATTCCGGATCTCGTAAAGACAATGTTCTTCGAATCCCATGGATTGGTTACATCCCATACTTCCTCTACCAATGCTGCATCTTGTAAAATGAACTTACTTACATTACCAGCACCCACAGAATTTACGTCTCTAAAATCCATTTGATTTCCTACCATTCTTAAATTTCTTCTACAATTTACCTCCAAGTAATCTAAATAACCCATACTTTTTATTCCCATCGGCTTATTGTAAGTCAATCCCACCGAAAACGCACCGGAATTAGGCAAAAAAGATAAATTACCAAATCTTTGCAAAGCAAAAGAAGAATGGGAACTTGGAGTTATTCCTGGAATTGAAATAACTGTTGAACCTTGCCCAGAAACTGACATCGTAAAAGTCGCTGAATTTGGATTAGGAGTAAGAGCAAAGAGCGATGATTTGATGGTAACATTTGAGGCCAGATCAATATTTGGAAAGTTAAACCCGTAAGTGTAGGTCAAATTAACATCATACACATCTCCCAGCCAATTTTTTCCAGAACCGCCTCTTCCATTGGTAGCCAAAAGATTCACTCTCTCATCTTCTTTCACTCGAAAGTCATTAAAACTTGAGACAGTAACGCTGGTAGAAGCAACTGTTTCGGATAAGTTCGAAATTCGTTTAGGCCCACTTCCGTCATTTGATTTTACAAAAACGAAAGACTTTTCTTCGTACAAGTGAGTTTCATATTCAAATAATCCGGTTGACTGATTTAATTTCCATTTGTGGGGACCCTCAGCATAAAACAGGAAATAATCTCCCTGATCAAAAGAACCGTCACCACCATCAATCATCTTAATCGAATTTTTTTTCAAGTCGTCTATTCGCTCATCTCCATTCCGCTCAGGGAGCATTCCATCATGATTTGCATATAGATTTATCAAATCTGAATTTACGCTGCCACTTATAATCTGATTGGCCACCAAGTCATCGTAAGTCAATCGATAAATTCCATTGTTCCGTAAAGAAAACTTGAAAACAGAACCAGAAGCTAAGATTGACGAAGTAGAAAAACGATTGGTCCCTGAACGACCAATATTTTGAACTCCTTGATTTATCTCTACAGAAATTGCCCGACTGAACTTCGTTACTTTATGAATTCCTCCATCTTTCCATATCAAAGGAGTATAACTTATCACAGCTGTTTTCTTCTTTTTAACTATTGAATAATTTATTTCTGACTTAATGTCTTTTCCTAACTTAGCTCGCCAAGAGCGCGGGACAGCCGCCAGTTCAGAGTCCGTCAAAATGGTTGATTCCACGATTTTGGTTGTCACAGATATGGCTTGATTGAAACTCAAAGATTTTTTCTCAGAAAATTTGGCCAGTTGGTTGGCGTTCATTCCGAAACCCATAATTCCAATCACCTTTACTCCGTTCAGGTCTGCTATTTGCCAGTCAAGAGAAATCTCTTCAAATCTTTGTGCAGAAGCAACTCCAAAAACCAAAACGAGTAAAATACTTAGGGAAATTTTCATACTTGAACTATATTTTTTAATCTAAAAAAAAATGACTCTCGGCAATATTAACGTGAGCTATAGGTGGATTTATTGTGAGAGTATCAATTAAAACGTATTACGAACGCGAAAATTACAATTAATTAATCTAAGTATTAGAATAGTACCCTGCAATTTCTTGCCACTTTATGCCATTTTTAAGAAAGTTATTTATATTTTTACCGTATTGATTGAAATTAATTCGTCCTTATGAACAATTTTTTGTTGAAAACATTTGCGGCTATTTTTGGTGTTTTTCTGAGCACTTCTGCCCTTGCGCAGGACCCAGAATTCAGCCAATTTTACGCAAACCCATTGTACCTCAATCCCGCTTTTGCTGGGTCCAATAATTGTCCACGAGTTGCCTTGAATTATAGAAATCAATGGCCCGGTCTGTCAGGTTCGTTTGTCACCCAAAGTTTTTCTTATGACCAAAGACTAGGTTATAATAAAGGTGCTGGTATCGGATTTTTAGTTACGAATGATGAAGCTGCAAAAACTTTGAATACATTAAATGCTAGTGCAATCTTTTCTTATCATTTACCTGTAACTAGGAAATTTGCCATTAGAGTAGGTTTTCAAGCAACCTACTTCCAAAAAAGCCTTGATTGGAGCAAACTGACTTTTGGGGACATGATCGATCCTCGAAGAGGATTTGTGTACAACACAAATGATTTTCCCAATGGGAATGGCAAGAAAGCCGGAATTGACTTTTCTGGAGGTATTTTAGGTTTTAGTGAGAAGTTTTTCTTCGGATTTGCCGCACATCATGTGACCGAACCAAATGAGTCGCTGGTCTTGGGAGAAAGTAAACTCCCCATGAAGATTACTGGACATGCGGGCGCAGTTATTCCGCTCAGAAAGAGTAAATACAAAAAAAGTGACACGAAAATTTCGCCAAATATTCTGTATAGAAACCAAGGTACATTCCAACAATTGAATTTAGGAGTGTACGTAAACAAAGGTCCGATTTGGACAGGTGTTTGGTACAGAAACGGAGATGCTTTCATTGTGTTACTCGGGATTCAAACTGATTTAGTTCGGTTAGGTTACAGCTACGATGTAACTACGAATCAATTAACCCTAGCCACAGCAGGTTCACACGAAATCTCATTTTCTATGAACTTCAAATGTAAGCCACCGAAAAAGAAATACAGGACAATAAGTTGTCCATCATTTTAGTTATAAACTATTAGTAAATTAGTAGAAAGAAGAAAAAGAAACGATATGAAGATGAGAAAAAACATGAGTAAAATATTTGTTGCTGGAATAGCGATGAGTATGTTGGTTTTGTCTTGTAAAAAGAAAGAACAATCGACAGCTACTGGTTGGAATTACAATGATCCCCAGAATGGAGGATTTTTAAAAACTAACTACGTAGAGCAAGAAACCGGACCTGGTTTAGTGCTAATAGAAGGAGGAACTTTTACTATGGGAAGGGCTGAACAAGAGGTTACCTTTGACTGGGACAACACGCCAAGAAGAGTAACTGTGAGATCATTTTACATGGATGAAACTGAGGTAACTAATCAGCACTGGAGAGACTATATGCACTGGACAGAAAGGACATTTTCTGACTTTCCGCTTATTTTGAAAAAAGCAACACCAGACGAAAACGTATGGAGAAGCAAGTTGGGGTATAATGAACCGCTAGCTGAATACTACTTAAGACACCCAGCCTACCAAGATTACCCAGTTGTAGGAATAAGTTGGTTACAAGCTTCAAACTACTGTGCTTGGAGAAGTGACAGAGTGAATGAATACATCCTTATAAGAGAAGGGATTTTGTTATGGAATAATGACCAACAAAATGAGCCTTTTAATACAGATGCTTATTTAGCAGGAAAATTTAGTAATAGTGACAATCCAAATGGTCAACTTCTAGACTTAGACCCAAGTAACGGAAGTGGATCCAATGGAAAGAAAAAAATCAAGAAAAAAGATCTTGCAACAAGAATTGTGAGGATGGAAGACGGAATCACTCTACCAAGCTACAGACTGCCCACAGAAGCTGAGTGGGAATTCGCTGCATATGGATTAATTGGTAACTATGAAGATGAACGAATAACAAACAGAAGAATTTACCCATGGGATGGCCACTGGGTTAGAAATCCGGATGATAAATTTCAAGGAGAAATTCAGGCGAACTTCATGAGAGGAAGAGGAGATTATATGGGAGTTGCTGGGAAATTAAATGACAACGCATCTGTTACTGCACCTGTTACTGCCTACTGGCCAAATGACTATGGATTATACAATATGGCAGGAAACGTGGCTGAATGGGTAATGGATGTATACAGACCTCTTTCCTCTGAAGACATGGATGATTTCAGTCCATTTAGAGGAAATGTTTTCAAAACTAAAGTTCTGAACTCTGAAGGAGCTATAGACGAAAAGCTAGACGAAGCTATGTATGATGTGAATGGAATTAAGGAATACTTGGTTGACTTTACAGCAGAAAGAAAAAGAAGAAGAGCTGGAGCTATAACTGATTCGTTGGACAATGTTCTTCTGACAGAACTTGACTCTATGGTGAATATCGCTAACGAAATGTTCAATGACGGAAGAAAACTTGAAGCTTCCAGATACGTTAGAGATATTGTAGACGAAAAATTATTAGATATAGCGTTTAGAGTACAGGGATTACCTGGATTAGAAGAATTTCAGTTCGAAATAATACCGAAATTAGTAGATGGAATTTCTGATTACGTTGTAAACCAACCTGGAAGTTTAAAAGTTAGGACAGTTACGAAAGAAGAAAACTTAGACAGAAGAAACTATGAACAATCGAATTACATTGATTACTTAGATGGCGATTTACAGTCTAGTATATACTATAACAACGAAGAAACTATTGCTGGGGTAAATGAATTTGAGCAACAAACCGGAGCTGCAAGAAATAGAACTGGAAAAAACCCACAAAACTTGGTGTACCAATCTACCACTGTAGACAAAGGAAAGCCAATTCAACCTTCTACTTTAATTACTGATAAATCGAGAGTATACAAGGGCGGATCTTGGAAAGATAGAGCATATTGGTTATCTCCAGGAAACAGAAGGTTTTACGATGAATTCCGTTCTACAGACTACATTGGATTTAGATGTGCAATGACAAGAGTAGGAAGTCCAGTAGGATTAGGAGGAAAATAAGAATCGCATTGAATTAGAATTAAAGCCTTGGTAGAAGAATCTATCAAGGCTTTTTATATGAATAAAAGATGAAGCAGGAAATAGAAGAGATCTACCAACAATTTTTGAGGCATCCAAAAATCTGCACTGACACAAGGAAAATCGAAAGCAACTCAATTTTCTTTGCCTTGTCAGGTGAGAACTTTGATGGGAATAAGTTTGCAGAAGAAGCGCTTAATAAGGGAGCTGAAATGTGTGTTGTAAGTGATCCATTATTGAAAAACGAGCCAAGATATTTTTGGGTTGAGGATACCCTAGTAGCCCTGCAAGAATTGGCGGCATACCACAGAAGTAAACTTAAGATTCCAGTAATTGGAATCACAGGAAGTAACGGAAAAACAACAACGAAAGAACTCATTAAAAGTGCCCTAAGCGAAAAATATAAAGTTTTTGCAACTAAAGGAAATTTGAACAACCACATTGGTGTTCCTCTGTCTCTTCTTTCAATCACAGCGGAACATGAAATTGCTATTATTGAAATGGGGGCTAATCATCAAAAAGAAATTGAATTTTTAGCCAATATTTGCAATCCAGACTGCGGTCTGATAACCAACATTGGTAAATCACATCTCGAAGGTTTTGGAGGAATAGAAGGAGTTGAAAAGGGAAAAACAGAACTTTTCGCAAATCTGAATTCAAGAGGCAAACAATTATTCATTAACACAACGGACGACCGGCTTTCACGATATATTGAGCAAACAAAAGCTATAACTTACGGATTGGATTCGTCAGACTATACAGCCAAAGTAATATCCAACTCCCCGTATTTGACTATGGAAGTATCCTACGGAAAAAATCAATTTGAATTGCATTCCCAGCTCATCGGAACGTATAATTGGAACAATATAATGGCTGCGGTGGTCATAGCGGATTTTTACGAGGTAGACGCGAATTCCATAAAAAAAGGGATTGAAGGTTACCAGCCTAAAAACAATCGATCCCAACTCGTTCATCAAGGAAAGAATCAAATAATTCTAGACTGCTACAATGCAAATCCTTCCAGTATGAAAGAGGCTATTAGCAATTTGATACATTCCGAAAACGACAAGAAATTTTTCATTCTTGGAGATATGCTTGAACTAGGTAAAGACTCGAAACAAGAACATGAAGCTATTGTAGAATTTCTTATCGAAAATGAATTAAAAGGAATATTAGTAGGAAAGCTCTTCAAGGCAGTGAAACAGAATGAATACATTTCTTTTGTGAATAATGAAGCTGCAAAAAAATTCATGAAGACCAACCCCAAAAAGGAGACCCTTTTCCTTATCAAAGGATCTAGGGGAATTAAATTAGAAACAATACAGGAAGTGTTATGAATGGGAATAAATAAAAAAAGTAGGAAGAAAAATAGAATATAGAGAATAGAACATAGAGGTTGGAGTTATGCAATTAATTTTAACTTAATAAACTAGAAAAATTACCTTATTAAAAATAGTGAACATGGCAAAAATACTGAATACAAAATCAATCAAATTTTTAGAAAAATACTTGAACAATGCTTCCCCTACTGGGTTTGAGAGCGAAGGGCAGAAACTATGGTTGGAATATCTAAAACCCTACACGGATGAATATTTTGTTGATACATACGGAACGGCTGTAGCCGTGATTAATCCAAAAGCCAAATACAAAGTGGTAATTGAAGCCCATGCAGATGAAATTTCTTGGTTTGTCCATTACATTAACAAGGATGGATACATCTATGTGAGAAGAAATGGAGGTTCGGATCATCAAATTGCTCCCTCCAAAAGGGTAAATATTCATACCGATAATGGAATTGTACCTGCCATTTTTGGATGGCCAGCCATTCATACCAGAAAAGATGCAACTGAAAAAACACCCAAACTTGAAAACATATTTTTAGATTGTGGCGCCAACTCGAAAGAAGAAGTGGAGGCTATGGGAATTCATGTTGGGTGCGTCATTACTTACCCAGATGAATTTATGGTCTTGAACAAAAAATACTTCACAGGAAGAGCTTTGGATAACCGAATGGGTGGTTTTATTATCGCAGAAGTGGCTCGAAAGCTCAAAGAGGAAAACATTGACTTACCTTTTGGGTTGTACATTGTAAACTCCGTACAGGAGGAAATTGGGCTGAGAGGAGCAGAGATGATTGCCGCGAGAATCAAACCAGATGTAGCAATAATAAATGATGTGTGTCACGATACCAATTCCCCTATGATTAATAAAATTGAACAAGGTGATTTCAAATCAGGCGATGGACCTGTTTTATCCTATGCACCTGCAGTGCAAAACAACTTGTTGAAATTATTGATTGAAACTGCCCAGAAAAACAAAATTCCATTCCAAAGAATGGCGCTTTCTAGCCGAACTGGAACCGATACCGATGCTTTTGCTTACTCGAATGAAGGTGTTGCCTCGGCTTTGATTTCGTTACCACTTAAATACATGCACACTACCGTAGAAACAGCTCACAGAGATGATGTGGAGAATTTGATTAAATTGTATATTGAAGTATTGCAGAACATTAAAAATGGACACGATTTTAGGTATTTTAAGTAAATCCCATCCTAGCCTTCCCCATGGGAAGGAACTCCTGATTCTTTGAATATAACGCGAGAATAAAGTAAAACGAGAATAATAAATGAGTAAAATAATAACCAGCATAAAATCAGTTTCAGTCGATCAGGTTGGAATAAACGATAGAGTTTCTAGAATCACTGCTCGCAGTGTGAAAAACGAAGCCAAAATCCATGGATTAAAAATGGTTTTGAACATGATTGACCTCACCACTTTGGAAGGTGCTGATACAGTAAACAAAGTAAAACAATTGTGTTACAAAGGAATGCATCTACATGATTCTTATGAAGACTTACCGACTGTAGCCGCTATTTGTGTCTATCCTAATTTTGTAGAATTGGCAAAGCAAGAGCTTAAAGGTTCTGGAATTAAGGTGGCTTCTGTGGCTACTGCTTTCCCTTCGGGAAACTCTTCGCTTGAAGTAAAAATTACCGACACCCAAATGGCAATTGATGGCGGAGCAGACGAAGTGGATATGGTTATTTCAAGAGGGAAATTTCATCAAGGAGAACACAATTATGTGTTTGATGAGATTGCCAAAATAAAAGAAACTTGCGGCAAGAATGTGAGACTAAAAACCATCCTTGAAACGGGAGAATTGGGTAGTTTGGATAATGTGAGAAAAGCAAGTGACCTTGCCTTGCATGCAGGAAGTGATTTTATTAAAACCTCAACAGGGAAAATTAGCCCTGCGGCAACTCTGCCTGTTACTTTGGTAATGTTGGAGGCAATAAAAGATTATTATTACGAAACAGGAATCCAAGTAGGAATGAAACCAGCTGGTGGAATTTCGAATGCTAAATTGGCTTTGCACTATTTGATGTTGGTAAAAGAAACGCTTGGAGACAAATGGTTAACCAACCAATGGTTCCGTTTTGGAGCAAGTAGCCTTGCCAATGATGTATTGATGCAATTGGAAAAACAAAGAAGTGGGGTTTATCAGAGTAAAGATTATTTTTCTAAAGATTAATTAAAAGATTATGTCTAAAAAAGAAACTAAACTAGATTTAAAAAGCAACTGGGAACTTGCTCCTTCATTGGAAAGCACGAGCCATGTGAACTTGAAAAAAGAATACCAATTATTTATTGGAGGAAAATGGATAAAACCTAGCTCAGGGAAATATTTTGATACCAACAACCCAGCTACTGAAGAAAAATTAGCTTCCATTGCACACGGAAATACAAAAGATGTGGATTTGGCTGTGAAAGCTGCCCGAAAAGCATACGATACCAATTGGAGTAAACTTTCTGGAAAAGAAAGAGGGAAATACATTTTCCGTATTGCTCGAATCATGCAAGAAAGAGCCAAAGAATTAGCTGTGGTAGAAACTTTGGATGGTGGAAAACCAATCCGTGAATCACGTGATATTGACATTCCTTTGGCGGCAAATCATTTCTTTTATTATGCCGGATGGGCAGATAAATTGGAGTATGCTTTTCCTAACAGAAATCCGAAATCATTGGGTGTTGCAGGCCAAATTACCCCTTGGAATTTCCCATTGTTAATGGCAGCTTGGAAAATTGCTCCTGCTTTGGCTTGTGGAAATACTGTGGTATTAAAACCTGCCGAAACTACTTCGCTTACCACTCTCCTACTTGCCGAAATTTGTGAACAAGCTGGATTGCCTGAGGGTGTGGTAAATATTGTAACAGGTGCGGGAGATACCGGAGCAGAAATTGTAAACCACGAAGGAATTGATAAAATTGCCTTTACGGGTTCTACAGGTGTTGGGAAAATAATCCAAAATGCCATTGCTGGTACAGATAAAAAAGTAACGCTTGAATTAGGTGGAAAAGCCGCAAATATTGTGTTTGAAGACGCTCCACTGGATCAAGCCGTGGAAGGAATTGTAAACGGGATTTTCTTTAATCAAGGGCATGTCTGTTGTGCAGGTTCTAGATTATTGGTTCAAGAATCCGTATATGACATTGTGCTGAGAAAACTAAAAGACCGAATGGAAAGCTTGATTGTAGGAAATCCTTTGGATAAAAACACAGACATTGGAGCAATTAATTCTAAATCACAATTGGATACGATAAACCATTATATCAAATTAGGAAAAGAAGAAGGAGCAGAAATTTACCAACCAGAAGGCAAACTAGATAAAAAAGGATATTGGTGTAAACCAACTCTATTTACTGGAGTTGCACAGAGTAACAGAATTGTCCAAGAAGAAATTTTTGGACCTGTATTGGCCATCCAAACTTTCCGTACCATTGAAGAAGCAATTACAAAAGCCAACAACACACCTTACGGACTTTCTGCTGGAGTATGGACTGATAAAGGCTCAAAGATATTCAATATGACCAACCAACTACGAGCTGGGATTGTATGGGCAAATACGTTCAATAAGTTTGACCCAACTTCTCCGTTTGGAGGATACAAAGAAAGTGGATTTGGAAGAGAAGGAGGATTACATGGATTGGAGGCTTATTTAAAATTCCCATCCTAAATCCTTCCCTAAGGGAAGAACTTTTACAAATTCTCTGAATATAAAACGAGAACAATTGAAGTGAGAATATTCCCTTCCCTTGGGGAAGGGTTAGGGATGGGATAAAAAGAGAATAGAATTATGAAGTCACCCTTCGAGACATTTCGACTAAAGTCGAAAACCTTAGGGTTCAGATTAGAATACAAAACTGCGGGCTGAGGGTCCCGATTTATCGGGATGTCTCGAAGCCCAACTTAGAAAACAAAACTATGACAAGAATAGAAGTTTTAAAAACATACAAACTATACATTGGAGGGAAATTTCCACGAACAGAATCTGGGAGGTCTTATCCTTTAAAAAATGTAAATGGAGTAGAAATTGCAACTATGTGTACTGGATCAAGAAAAGATTTTAGAAATGCTGTGGTGGAAGCACGAAAAGCTCAAGAACCTTGGGCAAATAGAACTGCCTACAACCGTAGCCAAATTTTGTACAGAATAGCAGAAATGCTTGAAGGACGAAAAGCACAATTCATGGACGAATTGATGCAAATGGGTTCGACTAAAAAACAAGCGGAAGAAGAAGTATTTACTTCAATCGACAGGTTAATTTACTATGCAGGTTGGGCAGATAAATACCAACAGATTAGTAGTTCGGTAAACCCAGTTTCTGGAGCGTTTTTTAATTTCTCGGTTCAAGAACCAACTGGAGTGGTGGCAATAATTGCCCCAGAAGAAAACGGATTAATTGGCTTAGTTTCGACTATTGCACCCATTATTGTTTCTGGAAATTCATGCATTGTCTTAGCTTCAGAAAGCAAAGCATTGTGTTCTATTTCTTTTGCCGAAGTAATTAACTCTTCGGATGTTCCTGGTGGAGTGATCAATATCCTAACTGGAAATGCAGAAGAATTAATTCCACATTTTTCTACACACATGGATGTAAACAGCCTATTATATTGTGGAAATGATAAAAAAGCCATTCAGTTAATTAAAGAAAATTCTACTACAAACTTGAAACGTATTGTAATAAAAAAAGACATTGATTGGATTAAGGACGATAACGAATCGCCTTATTTCATTACCAAATTTACCGAAGTAAAAACGACTTGGCATCCTATTGAACAAATTGGGGCTAGTGGGAGTGGGTATTGATTTTTTAAAAGCCTTGTAAGACTGTCCTCGACAAAAAAGAAACCAGTCATTCCGCACCAGATGCGGAATCTGTTGGCAAACAGTGATGCAACTCATTGACAGACCCTGAATCATACTTCGATAAACTCTGTACAAGAGTTCAGGGTGACCAACACTTTTTTGTTTTGTAAATGATATGGCAGAATGACCGTAATTTTTTGTTTTTTTGCATATGTAAAAACAAAATCCATGATCTACCAATTCAAAGGCTTCATCCCCGTAGTCCATCCTTCTTCGTTTGTGCATCCACAAGCAACTGTTACTGGCAATGTAATCATTGGCAAAAACGTATACATTGGCCCGGGATGTTGTTTGCGAGGGGATTGGGGAAAAATCATCATCAAAGATGGGTGCAACGTACAAGAAAACTGTACCGTTCATATGTTTCCGGGAAAAGATACTATTTTGCACGAAGGTGCTCATATTGGCCACGGAGCTATTATTCACGGAGGAATTATTGGGAAAAATTCCCTTATCGGAATGAATGCCGTAGTCATGGACGAAGTAGAAATTGGCGAAGAATGTATTGTGGGAGCTTTGAGTTTTATAAAAGCAAAATCCATTATTCCAAGAAGAAGTTTGATGGCGGGAAATCCTGCTCGATTAATCAAAGAGGTTTCAGACGAAATGATAACTTGGAAAACAAAAGGAACAAAACTGTACCAACAATTACCCAAAGATTGTCACGAAACTCTGAAGCCTTGCGAACCTTTAACCAAAGAAGAACCGGGAAGAAGTGAACAAGAGAATTTATTTAATCCCTGGGGGAGTTAATATTTAAACGACATTGTTATTCCCTTGAAAAAGAGAATCTTATTCATCAGTATAATCCAATTGTAATATGCTCGCTATAAGATTCCGGCTCGGTGGCCGGAATGACAGATGAAAACAGTTTGAATTTCTACCTTATCCCCTCTTTATTCAAAAAAGCATAGTATTTACGGGCATTTACATTGTGTTGTGCATTTGTTTTGGCAAAAGCATGATACCCTGAGTAATCTGGTTTAGCGCAAAAGAAAATATAATCGTGTTTTGTGTAGTTAAGAACTGCATCCAAATAACTGATAGGTGGAGTCACAATTGGTCCCGGAGGCAAACCTGAATTGAGATAGGTGTTGTAAGGCGAATCGATTAATTTATGTTTATTCAACACCCTACGAATACTAAAATCACCTATTGCATAAACCAAAGTAGGGTCTGCTTGTAACAACATGCTTTTCTTCAACCTATTCATGTAAACACCAGCTACTTTGGTCGCTTCATCTGCCTTTTTTGTTTCGGAATATACGATGGAGGCTAATGTGGAGACTTCAGATTGGGACAAACCGATTTGCTTCGCTTTTGCGATTCTCTCCGAGTTCCAAAACCTCTTATATTCTTTGGCCATTCTAGCCAACAGTTCTTCTTTGGAAACATCCCACCACACGTTGTATGTGTTCGGAATAAATAGTGTTCGGATTGTTTCAGAATCAAAACCATATTTGTTTTGGGTTTCTTGCCTGTTCAGTAACCTCAAAAAATCATACGAAGACACCTCGATATTTTCGGTAATCTTATTCGCTATATCCTCCAATGTTCTCGTATTATTGAGCGTAATCTGAACCTCTTTTTCACCATTTCCTTTCCTTAAATCGTTCACCAATTCATGCAAGGTAGTATTGGCCGAAATTATGTATTTTCCAGGCTCTACCGTTCTGTCTTTCAGGTTTCTAAAACCCCCATATTTCTTAAATCTCTCTGGTTTATCAATGACATTATTGGCCACAAGCGAATCGGCCAAAGCGCTTATGGTAGTGCCAGTGGGGATATAAAATTCTATCGATTTTTGATTTTTTACTGCATTTATTCCATAAAGATAGTGTTCGATTTTTGGATAAAAATAATAACCCGCCCCCAGCATGGTGAGAATAAAGAGATAGAAAAATAGTCTTATTTTTTTCATTGTAATAGAATAAAAACAAAGTTAAGGAAAAGAATCATTCCTAAATTTCTTTCTAAATCAAATTTCACTGCCAAATCTTGTATTTTAACCAATTTAAACGGATAGTTAGTCGTTTTTTCTTATTTTTATCAGCCAAATTGACTTGCAAAAAATTCAAGCACAATTATTGTAAATACAGTGACATCTAACAGTCAAAAACAAGTAACTGATGATTCAAAATATCCTCAAAAAAATATTAGGAGACAACAATAAAAATGTCTTTAAAGATATAAACCCTCTGGTAGACCAAGCCAAAGAAGAATTCGACAAACTCAATTCCATTTCTAACGATGAGTTGAGAGCAAAAACTCAAGATTTTAAGGCAAAAATAAAAGCCTACACAGCAGAAATAGACGGAAAAATAAGCGAGCTGAAAGCACAAACTCAGGACGAAAATACGGATGTAGACGCGAAAGATGAAATCTTTCAGGAGATTGAAAAGTTGGAACTAGAGTCCAATGCGCAACTCGAAGAAATACTTCTAGAAATCCTACCTGAAGCCTTTGCGGTGGTTAAGGAAACAGCTCGTAGATTCACAGAGCATGAAGAAATTGAAGTGACTGCCTCGGAATTCGATAAAGTGGTAGCAACACAAAAAGATGCTGTTGAAATTGACGGTGACAAAGCAATTTGGTTTAACTCTTGGACTGCGGGAGGTACTCAAGTAACTTGGGGAATGGTGCATTACGATGTGCAATTGATTGGTGGTGTAGCTTTACACACCGGAAAAATTGCCGAAATGCAAACAGGAGAAGGGAAAACATTAGTAGCTACTTTACCTGTCTACCTGAATGCTCTAGCCGGTAAAGGAGTTCACATGATTACGGTAAACGATTACCTGGCAAAAAGAGACAGCGAGTGGATGGGAACACTTTACGAGTTCCATGGACTTTCGGTAGATTGTATTGACAAACACCAACCCAACTCGGATGCAAGGAGAAAAGCATACAACGCAGATATAACTTTTGGAACCAACAATGAGTTTGGCTTTGATTACCTGAGAGACAACATGAGTAGTGAGGTAGATTCTTTAGTCCAAAGAAAACACCATTTTGCCATTATTGATGAGGTAGATTCTGTATTGATTGATGATGCAAGAACTCCACTTATCATATCTGGACCAACACCAAAAGGAGATGAGCAAGAGTTCACAACTTTAAAACCAAAAGTTGAAAAACTTGTAGGCGCTCAAAGAAAATTAGCCAAAGAAAATCTTACTGTTGCGAAAGAACATTTGGCAAAAGCCGAGGACGAATCACTAGACAAAAAAACAAGAGCTGAGCACACAAAAGTAGGGCAAATGGCACTTCTTCGTTCGCACCGTGGTATGCCAAAAAATCCTGATTTAATTAAATATTTAAGTGAACCAGGAATTAAAGTTCAATTGCAAAAAGTAGAAAATTTCTACATGCAAGACCAAAGTAAAGAAATGCACAAAGTAGATTGTGAATTGTACTTTGTAATTGAAGAAAAAAACAACCAAGTTGATTTAACAGAAAAAGGAATTGACCTAATCTCTGGAGTAGATGAACCAGATTTTTATATCCTACCAGATTTAGGAGGATTATTTGCCGATGTAGAAAATCAAAACTTGCCTGCGGAGCAAACTGTTGCCAAGAAAGACGAAGTAATTCGTGATTACACCGTAAAAGCTGAGCGAATACACTCTATCAATCAGTTGCTAAAAGCATATACCCTTTTTGAAAAAGACACTGAATACATCATGGTTGACGGTAAGGTGAAAATAGTAGATGAACAAACCGGGCGTGTGATGGAAGGCAGACGTTATTCAGATGGCCTTCACCAAGCGATTGAAGCAAAAGAGAGCGTTAAAATTGAAGCATCTACTCAAACCTATGCAACTATTACTCTTCAGAACTATTTCAGAATGTACCACAAATTGGCTGGTATGACTGGAACTGCAGAAACGGAAGCAGGGGAATTCTGGGACATTTACAAACTAGATGTAGTAGTAATTCCAACGAATAAACCAATAGCAAGGGATGATAGAGAAGATTTGGTTTACAAAACTGCTCGAGAAAAATACCTTGCAGTAAGTGAAGAAATTGTAAGACTTGTGGGTGAAAACAGGCCCGTGTTAGTGGGTACTACATCCGTTGAAATTTCGGAATACCTGAGTAGCTTATTGAATTCAAAAGGAATCAAACACAACGTACTAAACGCAAAAAAACATCAGCAAGAAGCAGATATTGTTGCTGAAGCTGGAAAAGCAGGAGCAGTTACCATTGCCACCAACATGGCAGGAAGGGGAACAGATATTAAACTACAAGCAGGCGTAAAAGATGCAGGTGGTTTGGCTATAATTGGAACCGAACGACATGATTCTAGAAGGGTTGACAGACAATTGAGAGGTAGAGCAGGACGACAAGGTGATCCCGGTTCATCTCAATTCTTTATTTCTCTCGAAGATAACTTGATGCGACTTTTTGGTTCTGAAAGAATTGGAAAAATGATGGACAGAATGGGCTTCAAAGAAGGTGAAGTCATTCAGCATAAAATGATTTCTAAATCCATTGAAAGAGCGCAGAAAAAAGTAGAGGAAAACAACTTTGGAATACGAAAACACTTACTTGAGTATGATGACGTAATGAATGCACAGCGTAATTCTATTTATGCAAAAAGAAAGAATGCATTGTATGGAGACAAACTGGATTTGGATATCGCCAATACTTTATATGAAATTGCAGAAAACATCGTATTTACTGCCAAAGACATGGAAGATTTCGAAGAGTTTGAGCTGGAGTTAATCCGAATCATGTCTATTCAATCCCCTGTAACACAGGAAGAATTCTTGAAAAGAAACGAGAATGAACTTGTTGAAATGGTATATCAAAAAGCCAAAGAAGCTTACAACAGGAAAGTAGAATTGATGGCTAGTATGACCTACCCGGTGATTGCAAATGTGTATCAAAACGAATCGAATTCTTACGAAAACATTATCATACCCGTAACTGACGGAAGTAAAAGCACACAAATACTGGCAAATCTGAAAGATTCGTACGAAGCTAAAGGAAAAAACATATCCAAACTGCTAGAACGAAATATAACTTTGGGTGTAATTGACAACGAATGGAAAGAACATTTGCGCGAAATGGATGATTTGAGGCAATCCGTGAGAGGAGCGCAGTACGAGCAAAAAGATCCTTTGTTAATTTACAAATTAGAATCTTATGAATTGTTCAAGCAAATGGTGAGCAAGGTGAATAAAGAAATCATTTCGTTCTTGATGCGAGCTAATTTACCTCAGAATGAAGGGGTGGAACAAACCAACAACGAGAAGTTGCAACAGAGATCTCAACCAAAGTTACAAACCGGCAGAACAGATATAAACCAAAGTACGCAAGCCAATCAGCAAGTTGCCAATCAACAACAAAATGGACAAAGAGTAAAGCAACAACCAGTGGTGAACGAAACAAAAATTGGCAGAAATGATCGAGTAACTATTACAAATTTGAGAAGTGGTGAAACGAAGGAAGTAAAGTACAAACAGGCTGAGCCACTTATCAATGAAGGAACCTGGCAATTAATGCAGAAGTAAATTGGAAGTGAAAAAGTGAAAAAGAGCCAGACACTTTGAACTCGATTCAAATACTGTTGGCGATTAACTATTCATGCTAATTAATCCCTCTATGAAATATTCTCTTACAGATCCTGAAATAAAATCAGCATGGCAAATGTCTGAAAATAAACAACTTGTCATTCCGAATTTAGTTCGGAATCTCTATACATCTGTAAACAAAGAGATACTATGAAAAACCTTTCCCAAGCAATGACGATTATTCTATTAATCTCATTGCTTTTTTCTTGTAAGGAACAAAATGAAGTGAGAATCTTTGTTTCCTGGCCTGGCGGTGAAGGACTTCCGCATTACACCTGGAAAAAAGGGGAGCTAAAACCTACGGGGATAGAACCCGCTTTTATCGAGAGACTTTTGGAAATAGCGGACCTGCCTTATTATTACGTAACCGATTTTGAGTTCTCGGGCCAGGGTGACCCAAGAATTGAAGCGCTAGCGAGCAAAAAAGCAGACATTTGTATTCGAGCACTTTCCATCAATGACGAAAGAAAAAAGTCAATTCTGTTTACCAATCCTTATTATTTTGATGGGTTATCGGCACTGGTCAGAAAATCTGATTCGCTGTTCACATTAAGCGATTTAAACGAAAAAAAAGTATATACCTTAGAATTTACATCGGCTCACAATTGGGCGAAAATCAACCTCATCAAAAGTACTCTGTTGACTTACGAAAAATTTGACACCGCTTTTATAAAACCGGAAGGACTTTTACTAACAAACGAAATAGACGCTTATATTTTGGATAAGAGTTTTTTGAACGAAATTGCCCTTAACAATCCAACACTGGAGGTAATGAGTCGTAAATTTACGGAAGAAAGTATCGGAATTGGAGTCTCAAAAGATCGTCCAGAATTAGTGAGAAAATTGAATAAAGCGATGGAAACAATGAAGGAAACAGGTGAGTTTGACCACTACTTATTGCGTTTAAAATAAACTTATTTCGCTGTGAGTGTTACTACTATTTTTCTATTTATAGTCTCTTTCTTCCAATTAAAATTTCCTTTGGTTGACTGAAGAAGTTTCAAAAACTCCTCTTCTTCTCTTTTTTTGAAAGAGTATTCCACGCGAGTGTATACATTGTTTTTAAACATAAATTTCCCCTCCGCTTTTATTTTGTTCATTTGGAGTTTTTTTATGGAAACATTGCCCGCAGAATACAAAGTATCGGGGAAAGGAATTGAAAAAACACGGGAGTTGTATGATTGACTAGGAACAATTAACGAGAATACCTCGCACTTTCTTTGGTAATGGTTCATCGAAACTTGTTGTGACAATCCAATGGAGGCAAATCCAAGAAATAAAAATGCAATAAAAAAGCTGCGAAAAAATATCGCAGCTTTGTTTTGTGTAAATTGTTTACTCAACATTTAATTACTTTCCTGTTACTACTGTTGTATAAGTCGATGTAAAGAAGCCTCCCGTAATTTTTTGATCTACAGTTGCTACTTTAGTAATTCCTCCGTTCTTGGCTGCCGTGGCAATTGATGCATCAGCATTCATTGGCATGAATCCTAAGATTACTTTGAAAGATGCTTCTCCTGTTTTAGAGTCAGGTCCTCCTTCGTTATCAGTAATAAACAAAGGTCCTGAAACTGAACAAGAAGTTAATGCCAAAATTGACACCGCTAAAATTGATTTTAAAATTGTGTTTTTCATGATGTTTTTTTTATTCCCCGGTTACTATTACTTCTACTTTTTGAAACACAAAATAGTTTGTTGTCTTTACATCGACACATCCAATCTTGTTAATCCCTCCTTTTTTTGCAGCTTCAATTACTCCAAAACTTTTGTTTGTCACAATTAACCCAGTAGCTAATTGCATTCCCGAAGAGGCTCCAAAAATAATATTTGTTTTTGATACTCCTTTTTTATTTCCTATGTAATTGTTCGTTACAGCATATGGCCTTGTCATTGAACAAGAGGACATTAGTGCTATTCCAATTATTGCTGGTATAAATTTTTTCATTTTTATTGTATTTTTAAAATTGATTATTAATCTCCTGTTACGATTGTAGTTGCTTTTGGAATAAAAAACATTGTGACTTTGGTCTCTGCAATCCCTACTTTAGTAATCTTTCCATTTTTCATGGCTGCCTGGTAAGAATAATCGGCTTTCGTGTTTGTAGTTTTTGCTTGCACCATCCCTACTTTTGAACCAACTGGATTATTCGTCACAATTGCAGTATGCGAAACAGTACAAGACCCAAGTCCAAGGGCCGCTAAACCAACAAAGGCTGCTTTTAATTTGTTCATATTTTTATTTTTTTAGTTTGAACAATAATACGACAAAAAAAAAATTGCCTCCTAACATCTTGTAATTCATTTGGTTGAAAAAACGTCCCTTCTATCCATTCCCGAATTTTTCTTATGTACAAACTCACCCAACGACTAGTTAACCAAGAAAAAGGAAGTATTCAATAAATGCCATTCGTATTGGAACAAACTCCTTATATTTACATCTCATGAATAGAAAATTCGCAACAAACCTTATTTTTGTCCTTCTCCTTAATTTTTTGGTGAAGCCTTTTTATATTTTGGGAATTGATGCAGAAATTCAAAACCGAGTTGGCGCAGAAGAGTACGGTATGTATTTTTCACTTTTAGGATTCACTTTCCTTTTCACTATTTTATTGGATGTTGGCATCGTTAACTTCAATACGCGCACCATTTCCCAGCAACCATTCTTGATTCAAAAATACTTTTCCAAAATCGTCTCTTTAAGGATTCTTCTTGCGGTAGTTTATGCAGGCTTTATTCTGTTTCTTGGAGCATTGATTGGGTACAACCAATCCGAAATTTACCTGCTGATGTGGTTAGTTGTCAACCAAATATTAGCCTCGTTCACGTTATATTTCCGCTCAAACTTGGCAGGCCTCCTTCTTTTCAAATACGACAGCATTGTTTCCGTATTAGACCGTTTTCTACTTATTATCATTTGCTCCATACTTTTGTGGGGTGGAATTACCGAAGAACCATTCCAACTTTATTGGTTTGTCTATGCACAAACTTTTGCTTATTTCATTTCGGCCTTTACAGCTTTTATTTTTCTCGTCTCTCATCAAAAAGTGACAAGAATTAACTGGGACAAATTATTTTCGTTAGCAATAATTAGGCAAAGTGCCCCTTACGCTTTGCTTATCTTATTGATGACATTCTATTACAGAGCAGACAGCGTGATGCTGGAAAGAATGCTGGAAGACGGAAAAATACAAGCGGGGATTTATGCCAACGGATTTAGATTTTTTGAAGCCGCCAATAACATCGCATTTCTTTTTGCCTCACTACTCCTACCCTTATTTTCCAACCTGCTCAAAAACAACAAAACTGTTTCTAGTCTTGTAAAATTATCCAGTAGTATTTTGCTGCCTGGAGCTATTTTAGTTGCCATTACCTGCTCTTTTTATAGTCAAGAGCTGATTGGAGCTCGTTACGTTAATAGTACTTTTCAATCTGGTCAAGTATTCGAAATATTAATGATTTGTTTTGTCTTTATCTCAGTCACCTACATTTTTGGAACATTGCTCACTGCCAATGGAAACCTCAAAACTCTCAATAAAATTGCATTTGCCGGGGTAGTTCTCAATATTGGTCTGAATTTAGTTCTAATCCCCATTTACAAAGCGTATGGCGCTGCTTTGGCAAGTCTTATTACTCAAGCACTCACGGCTATATCACAGGTCGCACTGTGCAAGTCCTACTTTCATTTATCTATTAATTACAGCTTAGTGCTAAGAGCCTTATTATTTTCTATTCTATCAATTTTGTTAGGATTCATTCTATCTCAAAGTTTCTTTGAATTTATCCCGTGGTTCGTTTCAGCAATCATTCTTTTTGTATCGGGAATAGTATTTCTTTTCTTGTTCCAGTTAATCGAACTCAGGAACGTTCGAAAGTTGTTTCATAAAGTATAGAAGAACTCTTATATTTAATCAATGAAAATAACAAATGGAACGATAATTCCTCTTGCTTGGCCAGACACACCCGTAATAAAAGAGGGGAAATGGTACGATGGTATTATGGCATTCTTGGGATTTCTAAAAAATGACTTTTACAAAGCCGGACATGCAGCCGTTGTGCTGGTTGATCATGATGAAGAGGAATTTCGTTATTTTGATTTTGGACGTTACCAAACTCCCAATAAACAGGGAAGAGTAAGAGATAGGCATACCGATCCAGATTTAATTCTTCATTCAAAACCGATCATTAAAAAGGGCGAAATTCAAAACATGGAAGAATTGATGCGAGAATTATCAGAACTCAAAGCAACGCATGGCGAAGGAAGACTTATTGCGTCTACACTAGTAGTTCCCAATATCGACCAAGCATTTAAAAAAGCCAAAAACATGCAAAACCGCGAGGCAATCATTTATGGCCCTTTTAATATTGGCGGTACCAATTGCTCTCGATTTGTTGCCCAAACTGCTAAAGCGAGCAATATGGGATTCATCAAAAATTTATTGATAAGAATTCCTTACACGATCACTCATACTACCATTACCAATGTAAAGATTATCAATGATTACCGGTATTATTTCGAGCTTAAAAACAACCAGTTAACCAAGCGCATGAATATTCTTTACCCTTTAACAAAAAAGTAACATGGATTTAGAAGGAAGAATACTACCTCCACAAAAAACTGAACTTGTGCCAGAAAAAGCCCAGTGGCTATCAGGCGAAGGTGGTGGAGCTTGGTTTTGTATCCAAAAAGAAGAACCCAATTACAGAATACAACGATTTACACCCGAAGGCATTTTGGATTGTAACAGAGTATTTAGCTTACCAAAAATAAATGAGCCATTTGATGAAAATCTGCCTTTTGAGGTAGCACATATTTCGCACTGTGCGGTTGTAAGAGTCATTCAACAGGACAAAAATTTTGTTTTCACCGTCATTGAAAAATAACTGAAACATGAGCTGTTACTTTTTGTAACTCTTGCGTTATATCCAAAAGTAACAGACTGTTTTTGACCGAAAAAGAAAAACATATAGAACGCGAATACATCAAAAAAGCAAAGGAAAACAAAGAATTCTTTGGCTTTTTGTACGAGAAATATTTTGAACAGATTTACCTGTTTATTTTCAAAAAAATCCAAGACGAAAAAGTTACAGGAGATATTTGCTCGCGCACTTTTGTGAAAGCAATGACTCATTTAAAAAAATATGAAGACCGGGGTTTTCCTTTTTCTTCGTGGCTGTATCGAATTGCCAGCAACGAAACCAATCAACACTTTAGGTCCTCAAAACAAATGGTTACCATTGAGGTAACCGAAAACTCTTTATCGTATATCGCAACCGAAATAGAGGTGGACAACAGCGAAACTCAATTGAATGAAATTTTGCGGGTGATGGAGTCGCTTCCTCTCGAAAAAAGTCAATTAATTGAGCTTAGGTACTTTGAAGAAAGATCGTTGAAAGAAATTGCGAGTATTTTTGCAATAAGCGAGGCTAGGGCAAAAATGAAGGTTTATCGAATCATTGAAACCATAAAAAGTGCCTTGACAGAAGGGAAAAAGAGATGAAAAAGTACAAACTAAATAAAGACACCAAACTACGTTCGCCTTCATCACAAAAAATGGAGAAGCAGAAGGACTTTGGCAAGCTTTTTCATGAGTACGAAAACTTTACCAAACGCCCTAAGAAACCAATTTACAAAGACCCTAAATACTTTTTCTTCCTACTGATCTTGGTTGTTTTGGCCTACCTTATTTCTGAGTACGCTCAACGTTAATTTCGATACAACCAAATTGCCGGGTTTTGAGGATTCATGCCCGAATTTGATATTTTCCATATCTCAAAGTGCGATTCCGAAATACTACCCGAATTATCAGGAAGAAGTGTCCCAATAGTCTGTTTTGTTTTTAATTTTTGATTGAGTTTCACCTCCACAGTTTTTAAGTTTGAATAAACGGTGCGGTACGCTCCGTGACTCACAATTACCGTTTGTCCGCTTCCCAGAATAGTAAAAACGCTCGTAACAGTTCCATCGAAAACAACCCTTACATTTGCTCCTTTTAGTGTACTAATGTCTATCCCATTGTTTTGAACAAAAGCAGTTGCCACTTGGCTATGTCGTTGTTTTCCAAATCGCTTGGTTATGGTTCCTCGTGTTACTGGCCACGGTAGGCTTCCTCTATTTTTTTCGAAACTTGTGGATGCTAGCTTTGCCTCAGGACTTAATTGAAACGTATTGTTTTTTCTTGAACGCGCCAGTTCTTTTTCAATTTCGGCTCTGATAGCAGCCGCTATTCTTTCTTGCTCAGCTTTCTGGTCGTCCAGCTTTTTTTGGAGAGACACTTTGTCTTCTTTAATTTTAGATAACACCTCTTGTTGTTGCCTTTTTACCTCCAGAAACTGTTGTTTCTCTCTGTCAAAACTCTCGACCAATTCTTTCTTAGAAGCCACATTTTTCAACAATACAAGATTTTGTTCATTCAGCTCCTCTTGCATTTTCATTATTTCGTTTGCTTTTCTCGTTCTATTGGCCGTGTATTGCTCAATATATTTCATTCTGCGGTAGGCTTGAGAGTAACCATCAGAAGAAAACAAGTACATCGCATTGTATTCTTTCTTTCTATTCTTATAGGCAAACCTCACCATTTCCACAAACTCTTTTTTCAATCTCTCCAAGTCGCTTTCTAGCTCTTTTATTTCTTTTCTATTCAGATCAATTTGCCTTTCAGTCTCCCTGATTTGACTATTCATATTCATCAATAACTCCTCTTTGTAGGCAATTTGCTTATTAATTATTCGCAATTCGCTCAGGGTAGTCTTTTGCGAATTTCTAGTCGCATTTAATAGCTCTTGAGTTTGTGCTAGTTGTTTTTTTAGCACTTCTTCTTTTGCCTTTAACCGTTCTGTCTTCGATTTTTGACTAAAGGAGTTACCGCCAATAAACATCAAGATAAGGAGGAATAATCCACTTTGTATGCAGAAGTTCTTTCTCATAGTATTAATAAGGTGTATAGTGATCAGGTATTGAAAATTCGAATTCTACTCCTGTATTAATTTTTACTCGTTGGTAGTTTAGTTGGATAGTTATCGAATCTTTAGGCGTTACAATTTCGGCTTGGGTTCTATTAGGAAACAATTGTCCATCTACCTTATTGTAATCGGCTTGGGTAATTTCTATCATGGTTTTTTTTCCACTATTCTCAACCAAGGTTCTTCCTGTTTTATACAATTCATTTACCCAGTATTTCACTAGCCATTCAGAGCTAGCTGCGCTATTCTCATTTGCTAGTTGTAAGGCATTTTTACTTTTACTACTCAGGTAAACTTGATTTTCTTCTTCAATCAAATAATGCAATTCAGATTGTTTTAGTTTCACCGGATTTCCAACCAATAAATCTTGAATCTCGTAAAAACTAATTTCTGTTTTGATCAACCTCGAGAGATAGTCAAATCCTCCAACAAAATATTTCTGGTCTTTTTTATTAATAAACTTGAGTGTGTCTGGCGTAATGAGCGCCACTACCACAGGAATAGTTGCTAATGAAATTGTTGCGTGAATGGCTGAATCTTTCACGATTTTAATGAAAGTTCCAAAAGCTAAATTCTGTTTCTCTCTACTTTTGAATTTCGTTTTGATTTTCGCTTTTAAATCAGTGAACTCAAAATTATTGGCCAATACCTGGCTGACAATGGTATCGGCTTTTTGTTTGGACAACAATTCTTGAGTGGAACTATCTGTAATCAAGGGTTTTTTTGCTCTACACTGCCAAAGCAACAAAGAGAATACAGCCACCATTACATTCAATACTACCTTATTTTTCATTCTTTCCCTCTTTTATTTTTTCCTCCAACTTATCTGAATATTCTCCAGTTTCTTTGGCTCTTTTCCAGTATTCCATTGCTCGGTTATCGTCTTTGTCCAATTCATGCAACACATCCCCGTAATGCTCCAACACAGTTCCAGAGTTATTTCCACCATTGTTCAAAGACTTTTTTATCCATTTCTCTGCCTCCTCATAATTTCCCTGTTGGTATAATATCCAGCCATAAGTATCATTGAATGACGCATTTGTAGGGAACAAGTCATTGGCAGTCTTAGCCATCTTAGCTGCCTTCTCTAGCTTCTCCTTTCTCAAGGAAAGATAGTAACTGTAGTTGTTCAATAAATACACATCCAGTCCATTGATGTCCATAGCTTTATCAAAAGCTTGGTCAGAAAAAGAAAACTGCTTCAGTTCATTGTAGGTTTCACCCAATTTGGACCAAAATTCAAATTCAATTTTCTCGTCATCCACCACGATCGATTGTCCTGATTTAAATGCCTGAACCGCCTTTTCGTATTGTTTCATTTCCTTGTATCCCATTCCTTGGTACAAATACAAAACAGGCTGAGTTGGGTAAGATTCAAGCGCTTGACTGGCGTAAGAAGTAACGGATTCAAAATCTTTGCTATTAAAGGAATTATCAAGCAATTGCATGAACAATGGATAAGACTGAGTGGCGTAAGCAAGTCCCTTTTCGTAAAAGGAATTGGCTTTTTTCAATTCTCCCAAGTTCGTGTAAAAATCACCAGCAGCTGCATAGGATTTCACATCGGAAGGATGAGTTTTAAGCAATAGATTAACCAAATTCTGTGCTTCTGCTTTGGCTTCTTCCTCTTCTTTTATTCGCTGGGCATAGTCTTGCAAAATAGACAACTTGGTGTCGGTTCTAATTTCAGGGTCTTCAAATACCCAAATCAATCTTGGGTACACTTTCTCATCTTCGCCAATTTTAGAGTAATGCTGTGCCATTGCTAGGTTACCCATCCCATTTTCAGGTTGTAGTTTCAAGAGTTCATTTATCTCTGCCAATGCCTCTTCTTCCTTTCCTCCATCGAGCAAGAGGAGGTATTTTTGGTAACTCATCTGAGGGTTTCTGCCAGTTATAGTTTCCACTCTTCCTATTGTTTTTGCAGCCTTTAATGGTTTATTTGTGCGCTGATACAACTCCGCCAACTCGTATAGCGCCTCCAAATTATTGGATTCAATAGAGACAAGTTCTTCAAAAGCTTCGATAGACTTTTCTTGTTGTCCAGTTCGATTAAGAACTTGGGCTTTTTGCAACAAATACCATTTGTTTTTTGGTTTCAATTCGTTTGCCTTAGTTGCATTTTCAAAGGCAAGTTGGGCATTTCTTTTTTTGGCATACAAGCGAGACAATTCGTAATAAACAACAGCTTCTTTTGGACTCAAAACTTTGCATTGCTCAAACATTTCGATGGCTTTGTCATCGTTTTCTATTTGTGCTTCGTTCGTAGCTTTTATGAATAAACTCATAAACTTCCGTTGCTGCGCTTCGCTACTGGTGCGAGCTGATGGAGCAACCACTTGCTTTTTGGGAGCGCAAGCGAACCCAAAAAGCAAGAAAAGCACTATGGCAGAAGTTTTTTTCATTTTACTTTATTTCTGTGTAATCTCCAATACTTAAGTCTTGAGATTTCCCCGTGTAACTCACCTTATTTCCAATCATCGAATTGGTGATATTTCCAGTTACAATGTGTGATTCATTTTGTACAATGGAATTTTGTATCACCGTATTCTCTATCACAGTATTGTTCCCGATGGAAACATGAGGGCCCACGACCGAATTGATCAATTTTACATTGTCGCCAATAAAGCAAGGCTGCACAATCACCGAGTTAATCGCCTCATAATTCCCTTCCACAATATTTTCTCCAATAAACTCAAGCACGCGTTGGTTTGTTTCTACCGTTACATTTTTATTCCCGCAATCCATCCAAGCATTTACTTTGCCCGTTTTGAACTTTGCCCCTTTCTTCTTCATATTCTCGAGGGCATTGGTAATTTGATATTCTCCATTTTCACGGATATCATGATCAATCAAATACTGCAATTCATTTTTTAGGTTTTCGCCATCTTTAAAATAATAGATTCCAATAATTGCCAAATCCGAAACGAACTCTTTTGGTTTTTCTACAAAATCGGTAATTGTCCCTTCTTCGTTAAGCTTTACAACTCCAAATGCGCTTGGATTATTAATTTGGTTTACCCAAATAATTCCGTCATCTTCTGTGTTTAGTTTAAAGTCTGCTCGGAACAACGTGTCAGCAAATGCAACGACAATATTTCCTTTCAACGATTCTTGAGCGCATAAAATTGCATGAGCCGTTCCAAGAGCCTCTTCTTGATGAAATACACTTCCTTTTGCTCCTAAACTTTCTGCGATACCTACTAATTGTTTTTCGGTTTCCGCTCCAAAATCTCCTATGATAAACGCAATTTCATCAATCGGTTCATTACTCACCGCTGCAATATCTTCCACCAATCTTTGCACAATTGGCTTACCGGCTACTGGCATTAATGGTTTCGGGATAGTTAACGTATGGGGTCTAAGACGCGAGCCTCTACCCGCCATTGGTACAATAATTTTCATCTATTTTCACGTGTTTATTTACCCAACGAAGATAGGAATTTCATCACTTTTTATTGTTATGTTCTTGCTAATAATCTCAGCCGCTAGTATTTTATCTTTTCTAAATGAGTCAACAAATGTCTTAGAACCAAATTGAGAAAATTAAAGCGCAAATCGAACTAATAATTTTTTAATATGACCGTTATCCTTAAATAATTTCAAAAATGGCTAATATATTAGTATTTTAGTCGCTTTATTTTTAACCCCAATTAGCATGACTCAACAAGAAAATAACCAAGCTGAAGACCTCATCCAGTTTATTTGGAACAAAAAAGGACTTCTTGTTCTCATCACCACAATTGCAGCAATTGGAGCAATTATTTACTCTTTATTGATCGAAGAAAAATTCAAGTCAGTAGTAACTTTGTACCCAGCCATGTCTAACACGGTTGCGTTTACGGATGAAGTACACCCCGAACAAAGTGCGGCTCAATTTGGAGAAGAAGAGCAAGCAGAACAAATGATACAGGTATTGCAGTCTGCTGAAATAAGAAACGTGATTATCAATAAATATGATTTGATGAATCACTATGAAATAGATACTTCGAGTAACATAAAATATACTGCCTTAAACAAAACTTACGAAGAAAACGTCTCGTTTTCTCGAACAAAATACGGTTCCGTGTTGATAGAGGTAATGGACAAAAACCCGCAGATGGCGGCCGACATGGCAAACGACATCGCTAACTTGTTTGACAACGCAAAAAACAGAATGATTAACGAACGATCTTCTGAGGCACTGGAAGTTGCCGAGTCCGAAAGAAATAAATTAAAAGAGGATATTCAAACAATTGTTGACACGCTTGCTTCACTTAACCAATTAGGGGTTGTGGATAAAGAAACAAGGCCTACTTTGATTACCGCACTAGCAAATGCAAAGGATGGCAGCACAAAGCAATTAATTGAAGCCAAAATAAAAGCAACCGATCAATACGGAAGTATATACTCCAACTACGAAAACAAACTGGAATGGATGAACATCAGACTATCCACTAAAGATGCTGTGTATGAGCAATTAAAATCAGATGCTAATTCTAAGTTTTCTCATAAATTTACCGTAGAAAAAGCTTCGGCTTCCGAAAAGAAAGCCTACCCAATTAGGTGGTTAATTGTGGTTGTTTCTACCATTTCGGCATTTTTATTTGCCATCGTGATGTTGCTAGTTTTTGAAAAAGTGAAAGAGCTAAAAAGAAAAGAATCGTAATATGCCCAAGGCATTTTCGATACATAACACACTTCTTTTCCTCCTCAGTATAGTATTTATAGGGGTTAATGGGTATTTTCTGTTCCATGGAAATTATTACTTGTCGTTTTTACCAGTAGCCATAAGCATTATCTATTTTAGCTTTTACAAGACCAAAGAACTTCTGTTTTTTGTTATTCTTTGTACTCCTTTCTCGCTAAATTTAGAACAACTTTCTTTGGGAAATGTTGGTTTCTACTTGCCCACAGAACCTATCTTGTTTGGTTTAATGATTCTTCTTTCCATTCGAGCTTTGCTCAGAGGAACGTACGACAAACATTTCGTAAATCATCCCGTAACTCTCTCTGTATTATTCTACCTATTGTGGATGGCAATCACAGTATTTACAAGTTCCAACCCCATAATTTCGCTAAAATTCTTGATTGCCAAACTCTGGTTTGTCATTCCTTTATTTTTCTATTTGATCGTTGTATTTAAGCAAAAAGAGAACATGTATCGGGTTGTTTGGCTCTATTTAATTTCGCTCTCCCTCGTGGTACTTATTACACTAATTCGCCATTACACTTGGGGCTTTGATCAAAAGGCTGCTCACTGGATTATGTCTCCTTTTTACAAGGATCACACTTCTTATGGTGCCATTGTTGCTTTTTATATTCCTCTTGCTATTGGGTTGCTTTCTCGTAAAAAAAACTCGGCTATCATTCAATACATTCTCATTTTGTTCTTAGTGATTTTGAGCGTTGGTTTACTGTACTCCTACACACGGGCTGCTTGGGTGAGTTTAGTTGCTGCCCTCGGAGTTTGGGGATTATTTAAGTTAAAAATCCATGTTAAATACGTAGTTCTACTTGCTCTTTTTAGCGGTTTTGTGGGGGTTCAGTATTACACGGATATCTCTATTGCATTGAGCAAGAACAAAACAGATTCATCTGAAAACATCAGTAAACATATCGAGTCCATCTCGAATGTGTCCACGGATGCCTCTAACCTCGAAAGAATAAATAGGTGGAACTGCGCTTTGCGTATGTTTGAAGAAAGACCTGTTTTTGGTTGGGGACCAGGAACTTATGCATTTGAATATGCTCCATTTCAACACTCAAGCGAAATTACTGTAATTAGCACAAATTTTGGTAACAAAGGAAATGCTCACAGTGAATATTTGGGTGCGTTGTCCGAAATGGGAGTCCTCGGTCTATTCTCGTTTCTTGTTCTTTTGTTCTTTGTTTTTTATCGAGGAAGTATGCTTTATATCAAATTACAAGACAAGGAACTAAAAACACTATTATTATCCGTTATGCTTGCTCTAGTTTCCTATTTTGTTCACGGAGTGTTGAATAATTACCTAGATACGGATAAGGCTTCCGTTCCAGTTTGGACATGCTTTGCTATCATTGTTGCCATGGATATTTACCATTCGAAAAACAGGCTGCCTTTTACTTGATAAAGGCTAAAACTCCCAACTTTCAGCTATTTCCCAATTGGATCGAATATCAATTTCAATTGGAAAATAAAAGACTTGTTCAGGTTTTTTCTTCAGGTAGTAATCTCCAGTGTCCCAACGGCCATTTTTGTTTCGGTCCTCTAAGGCTTTTAGTTTGTATTTACCGGGATTCAACTGAGAAAACGAAACGGTAGATACCCCCATAAAATTCTGAGTCCCCACCTTTTCTCCTTTTTCGTTCACTAAATAAAGAATGTATTGAACGGAGTCATTTTTAGGAAGTATATTGAGTGTAAAACTACCATAAAAACTAGTTTTGTTAATCGAAATAAGCCCTTCTAACGTGTCTTTTAATTTGTTCCCAAAGATGTCTTCCACCGATTGAGGCAACAACCTATAACGATAGTCCTGATCTTCAGATTTAGGAAAATAAACACTCAAAGTTTTCGTAGCTAGAGAAACACTATCTATGGGAATAAACGAGGAATCTTTCAAAACGGAAATTAAGTCGCGATTGACCTTTGAAAGGGCGTTGTTGAAAATGATCGAAAGTGCGGATTTTGAATGAATACTTCGGTCTGATTTTGTTTTGCTCAATTCAATTTCCTTGGAAGGGATTTTGTACTTGTATACATTTATAACAGATGTATGTGTATCAAGTTTTACTGTTAATTTAGTTTTTTGGTTGGCAAGCTCAACTCCCCAGAGTACGAGTGAATCTTTCTCTTCATTAATTTCACTTTTTATAAAACCTAAATCTAAACTATCTGTATAGGCAACGTTCCAATTCTTGACAGGCCTTGCAAAAGTAAGAGTAAGTTTTCCGGGATATTCATACTTTTTACTTGTAACAGATTGTTTAACAAAGTCCTTGGCGAAAAGTGAAAGCAAGTGGTAAGAGGAAAGAGTGTCTAAAAATAATGAAACAAGAGAATCGGGCGATGCAACTTGTTCATTGGGTAAATCATACAAAAAATTCCGGTTTTCATCTTTTAAAGCAAATAGTTTGTATGTTCCCGTTTTGAGATTAGTAAGCGAATAGCTTCCTTCTTTGTTCGTAATTGCATAATAATCTGGACGTTGTAAAGAGACAACAGAATCCGTGGTGTTTTCGTATAGCATCACGAGAACATTGGGTTTTGGTGTGCCAGAAAATGCGTCAATTACCTTTCCCGTAGTGCTCATCGAATCGATGAAATTACCTGTCGAAAAGACGTATTTGAAATCAGGAATAGCATTGCCTACAGAATAATCTGAAATAGCATCTCCAAAATTGATGGTATAGGTCGTGTTTGTCCTGAGAGTATGGTTCAAAAGAATTGTAAGTGTTTTTCCTTTTACCAAAAATTCAGGTTCGTTTTCTATACTGGGCGAGAAAAAAACATTCTGTTTGGGGTTTTTGAGAACGAAATATTCATTAAAAGTTAAGGTGAGTTTGTCTCCTTTGAAATGGGTGGAATAATTGAGAGGAATTGTACCTAAACTATCCAATATTGGAGGAGTCGTATCGGGAGCACCTCCGGTAGGCGCAGAAATTTGAGCACAGCTCTGAATCAATAAGAGGCCACAAAGTATCGAAAGGGAGTAGAATAGTTTCATGTAGTAAAAGTGGTAACCCAAAAGTTAGAAATTTATTTCATTCATGAGTAACGATAAATAATTGGCGTCAACCTCATCAAAAGTATTCAATTCTTTGCTATCCAAGTCCAGTATAGCAATTACTTCATTGCTTTTGAAGATAGGAACAACAATTTCTGACTGAGAAAGAGAACTGCAAGCAATGTGTCCGTCAAATTTAGAAACGTCTGGAACAACTAAAGTCTTTGCTTGTTGCCACGAACAACCACATACTCCTGTTCCTTTCTGAATTCGAGTACAAGCCACTGGACCCTGAAACGGACCAAGAACAAGTTCCTCATTTTTCACAAGATAGAAACCTACCCATAAAAAACCAAATGCTTCTTTGAGTCCGGCTGAGACA
>Ga0209555_10000264_pt1 | contig 45413 bp, 28 predicted proteins | sample SaaInl85LU_5_DNA_FD_184643 | JGI IMG/M metagenome (GOLD analysis project Ga0209555, IMG submission 184643) | Marine microbial communities from expanding oxygen minimum zones in the Saanich Inlet - ESP_85LU_5_DNA (SPAdes) (version 2) | ecosystem: Environmental > Aquatic > Marine > Intertidal...
AGTAAATCAATAGGTGACCTTACTAATGCCAGAAATAAGGTTACATCGACTTTAGATAAGTTGAATTATGTTGTTAAATATGTAAGTGACGGTAAAGTAGAAGAATCGGGTGTTGGAACACAAGCCGACTTATCAGGATTTACGTATGATTTACTTTATGATGAGTACGAACACGTAATAGACTATTTCGAGAAAAATTATGATAGAACAATTAAAGATATTGATACGTCGATAAACTTTACAAATTTAACTAACATTAACGTAGAGACTTTAGAAGAAATATTAAAGACTTTGTTATATGATAGGTTAAGTGAAATAAAAGAAATTTTTACGGAAGACACCGCTATTTTCCCGAACAACATATATAAGAAAATCGAAAGGAAAATTGATAGGTTCTTTGACGAAACAAAAGAAGAAAAAATAAGATTAAAAAGATTTAAAGGAAAAAAGAATAGTTCTGAATTAACCTTTAATATATCTAACACCACTGCGATTACGGATTCGTCTCAGTTACAGGAATTAACAAAAGTACATACTGATAAGAATGCACTTGGTAGTACATTAAACCATTATAAACCATGAGTAGAGAATATTTTAATAGATACGAATTTTTCGAATCGGATGGGGGCTTTAAAATAGTACCGGGTATTGAGATACCGATTAGATCGACAGACAAATACATACAATACAAAAAAGGAAGAGATAGGTTAGATAAAATCTCTCAAGAATATTATAACACACCACTTTTTGGGTGGGTAATATTACAGGCAAATCCATTAGCGGGGAGTATTGAGTTTGAAATACCGAATAATTTTACGATTAGAATACCATTTCCTTTAGTTAGTACTTTACAAGAATATAAAAAATCGGTAGAATTATACAACTTGTACTATGGCGATGAATGATTTAAATAATAATGAAAATATATTAGTTAAGGTTGACCAAAATAATCTAATTTTTATAGATCCTAACAGTGTTGTTAGTGATGGGGTTGTGGAACCGAGAGGAACTAATCCGGAAAATTTGGTCTATTACGTTAATTTGGAGGCTGACCTTGTACCTAGAACAACTTTAAACAGTTCTAACAATGGAGGTGGGACACTAACTTCGATTGCAAAGGGTACACTCAACTTATTAGAAAATAAAGGTAAAGAATACTTAGACACTAGTTGGACGGATCTCTACACAGATCAACCACGACGTAATGAAGGTGGGAGATATGTCAGAAATACAGACCAAAGTGGTCAGTCCTTCGGTATGTCAAGTGTTGATGTTGTAGTAAAAGGGGCAAACTTTGTTCCATATGTAAACATTACATTTATTGATGTAAGGGGTAAAACACTTTTCGATTCACCACCTGAATCACCATATAGTGCCTTCTTTCACATACCATGGCCAATTTTTTACTTAACAGTAAAAGGGTTTTATGGTAAGGCGATAAGGTATAGATTACATTTAATTAGTTTTAATACTGCATACAACGATTCAAACGGTAATTTTGAAAGTACGGCTAAATTCGTGGGTTCAACCTACGCATACCTTAACGACATCTCGTTAACTTCAGTACTTAATGCACCATACATGTATGGTATAGAAATACCAACACAAGAACAAACGAACGAGGGTGATGGAACAACTAAAGTAAAATTATCTAAGTCATCAAGGGGATATCAAACTATGATATCGGTTTATGATGAGTATAGAAGAAAGGGATTAATTACTATTCCTGAAGGTGTAAACCCAACACTTAGAGATGTAATTGCTAAAGCCGAAAGATTGGACCAAGTTCTTGAAAAAGAGATTTTTGGTGACAATGGGATTGTTGATATGAAACTTTTCGGGTTAGTAAAAGAATTTGACGATTTATTAGTTAAATTCGACGGGGTTGTAAAACAATGGGGTACTCGATATACAACAAAAGAATATAAATTAGTTAATGATATAGAACACTACTACCTTAATAAAGGTGAAAATAACAAAACCACCCACATTATCGGTGAAACCACAGGAACGTTAGAGTCGATATTAAAAGCAAAAAGTGGAGAAATAAAAAGACTACAACAATCTATAAGGGAATTACTAAAGGAAAAAGGTAATAAAAAATACAATGATTTTAATGTAAATATTAAAAACCCTATTGATGATATATCACTTTATTATAAAAATGTTGGTAACACTTATGGTGTGGCGACGGGATTAATAACAGAACATATTTTCGAAATTATAAACTCATTCAACCAAGAAAAGAAAAAACTTCAGGATAAGGTTGAGGAAAGAATGAATGAAGTTATAAAAGGAAATGGGGTAAATGGTTTGGGGTTTGAACCTACAATACGTAATATATTTGGTGTATTATTAGCCGGTGCCGACACGTTTATACGACTAATGAATAATATTCATTTTAAAGCATATAATGTAAGGGAAGAAAGATCAAAACTTTTAGAGGGATTTAGTGATGAGACCACTCAAGAAGGTGCAATATACCCATGGCCCGAAGTTAAAAAAGTAACTTCTGATAATTCTAAAATACTCGCCTATCCCGCAGATTTGGATTTAGTAAGAAAATTAAATTCAGATGATTCCTCATTATGGCCTGAAGTTGAGTTTGTTGAGGAATTTATTACTGTATCACAACAAATAAGTGATAATTTAAGTGAAAAAGAGAGAACATTCGATAAGGTTACTTTTGAGTTTGCAAACTCCGATTCTGAGAAAATAAACATTAAAAAGGTTTCCACATCGTTTATCTCAACAGACGTAACCCCATACACAGATAAAAGTTTTGACTCTATATTATATGAAATATTAGAGAGATCTAGATATTCAACTTTATATGATAGTTACGATATAGAAACAACACTAAATGAATTAGCAAACTTAGAATTTGAAACTTTTAAAGAAAGAATAAAGGAAGATTATTTTATTGTTGATGTAATGAGAGAAGTTACGTCTATTTCTAAATTACAAGAATACTTACAAGGATTTTCACCATTTGAAAGGTACCCTTATTTTATTGATGGTACACCAACGGTAGAATATATACAAGAATTAAATGTGGTATCACACCAATTGACTGACTTTGACCCAACTAATGTTGATGGTACAACAGATAGTTCAGGTGAATACCCAAAATTGAGTGAGGATTTATTAAATTACGAGGTAGAGGAATATAGACAAAACATTTACCCATTTAACTCCGATACGTACTTAGGTTACAGATTTAAAACTAAAGTTACTAAAGATGATATGAACGTAAAAAAGACGTTCGTGGTGGACACAACAAAGGGATTTGTATCAACTCCGGTCATGACATCAACATGGGTTATGAGTGGCTCTACTGAAAATATGTTTTCAAACGGGTCGTATTATAGTGTCCCTAATGAATTTGAATTACCTCTTTTTTTCGGGGGAGTTTCAACTCAATTAAACTTAACTCATTCAAAACACAGTTTATTAAACACACCATTTTTTCATAGAACCCTGAATGAAGATTTCTATAACACTAATTCATTAGGTAAGTACAAATCTTCTGCATACCTTTTATTAAATTCTTTACCATTTAAAGATTTAGACCAAACAATTAATTTTGGTAATAGTAATATTACAATGTCTAACTTATTTAAAGAAATAGGGTCATCACATTATATTCCTTATCACCTAATATTAAAGTGGGGTTCGATATATCATAGATATAAAACCCAAATTTTAGAGGGTATAGATATAATGGATAACGTAATGGACCCAATTTCAGGAAGTGAGTTTTTTGATAACAATCAAAACCTTACTTTGAATGGAGTTAATAGGACAAACCAAACAGATATAGGGTTTCACCCACACTACTCATCCATATATCACCAAGTTATTAATGGGTATCTTTATTACGATATTAGTGATACAACTAATACGTCTTTTGAAACTGCGATAACTAACGATGTGGTACAGATTAATAGTTTTACAAAGACGGGTATAAATTACTATACATCATTTGTTGATAATAGTAAGTTCGACCCTGAAGATCAAAGATATACTATATTACCTTCTCATGGACCAAAACAACGAGCTGAGTATGGCACATACGATATCTCTGAACAATATAATTTTATAAGTGATTGGACAGACGATGCGGGTTCTGTTAGTAACGAATTTTCATATAGTGGGATGACATTCCCAAGTCATAATGAATACCTTACTAAGAATGTGGGTAATTTAAGTAACCAAGAAATAAGGGTTGAATCGGACAATAAAAAGATTATAGATCTTATTGCAACCTTCAGTCCTCAAATACTTAATGATTTTGAAGAGGCGTTTTTAAATTTTGCGAGTGAAAAAGTTAATACCTATCAAACTATAAAACAATACGAAACTGTTGCTTACGATAAGTTCCAAGACCTATTAAAAGAGTTAGTGACTGTTGAAAAGAAGGGTGATGATGATTTAGAAAACCTTACCACAACTATTAACAAAATATCAGAGAGACAATTGGAACAACAAAAGAGTCTAACAAAGGACTTGTTGTCTGGACGTAACTTGATAAAGTTAACAATCGGTAACCCAAAAGAATTAGATTTAAACATTTTAAAAACCTATACAAATGGAACGTTTAGTGGTGGGGAATATAATTCATCACAATTAGTTTCAAACAGTAAATTTATTGATTTATACATTGGTGAAGATATAGATGGTTTTTATTCTGAGTTCTTCTCAATGAGTAATATAGAAGTAAATGAAGAAAATATATTATTATTTAGGTCCGTCTTACACATATACGGTGGTTTCAGGGTAAACGGTGGTGTAGCAAATAAGGGGCAATTTATAACTTATTTAATAGAAAACATCATTTTACCCCATACAAATAGAGAGTCAATGTTTCTATCAATCTTACTTTCTAAAATGAGTGGTTTAGAAAGAACACAGGACATGAATAATAACTTAGGGGTTACAAGAAGTTATGGTCAGGACCCAATAAAATTAGAAACATATAATAATTTTAAACTCTTTAATGATAGGTGGACAGCAGGTAATTCCATAGGACAAAGATTAATTATGGAAGAATTCCTGTTTTTAGATAAGGCGAACAAAGACATTGGGGACGATTTATTTTTTGATGTTAAAAAGTTAATACCGTTAGGATTACCAACAAGTCAAAATCTTAGGTTATTCAACGCGATATCACAAATGTTATCTAGAAATAATTTAGACCTTAGACCGTTACCAGCATATATAAATTTTTATGGTAATGAAACAAGAAAGACAAAGATTAAAACATCGAGTAATGTTGCATCATTATTGTTTGGTAAGTTTTTAGATGTTGATGTCGAGTATTCGACACCTAAGATGATAGTACAATATGTTGGTAGACCTTCGGCACATATAGATACAAATACTATTAGTAAAAATTATAAATTTAAAAATGATACGGCTAACGTAGATTCGTCGATTAATAACCCACTACTAATAACAGACCCAAACTATTTTGACAACATAGATGTCAAAAAATCAAATAAAGTAGTTGCGTTTGAGGTTAGTTTTGGTGATCAAAATCAAGGGTTGTTTAAAAGTATTAGTTTAGACCAAACACAATTTAAATCAACTTTTGAAAGTAATGTTGCCATTGAAAACGCTGCGAGGTCTGAGTCAGGTGCGGGTATATCACAAGTGGATACCCAACTATACGACATTTATAAAACAAGGTCATATACGTGTGAAGTAACAATGATGGGTAATGTAATGGTACAACCAACAATGTATTTTCAATTAAAAAATGTACCCTTATTCGAAGGGGCGTATTGGATAATTGAAGTTTCCCACGGTATAAAAAATAATACAATTGAAACAAGATTTAAAGGTGTAAGAATACCTAAGGATAGTTTACCAAACCCGAAAGATTCATTCACGGCATCATATAGAATACTTTATGATAAAATAATGAACAGTGCACTTAAGAAAATTGCATCAGAAAAGAAATTAACAACATCAGAAATAATAACCACAAAAAACGGTACATTTAAAACTGATAGGGGTGGTGTAATAATCGAGGGTGAGGAATTACTAAAAGAAAGTGGAGTTCAATTGGCCGTACCATACAATGGATATAACGACAGTCAAACAATACAGAAGGTTAAATATAAAGGTAAAACTTGGTATAGATCAATTGTTTCCTCATTTAATGGTCCGACTAACGTAAATTTAGCATTACCGGTCTTATTAAGTAAAGAAATGGTGGTTAGACCATCCACAGTACCATTTACTGAAATAAATGAAAATAGTAATTATTTTTATAGATTAGATTTTGATGCGAATAGTTTATTAAAACCAATAAATGACGTTAAATCCGTTGCTGAGTTTTTATTAAGGTATGGTAAGACGGACTTTTTAAATCCTATTAATGGTAAAACAAAAACAATCGTCTCTAATGTTAAGTTAATTGATGAACCTGTTAGTCCTTTCGATGAAAAACGTTTTATTGAAGGTCCGGCTGACATAGGTAAATCGTCGTTTGTTAGTGATGAAAAAACAATAGAGTCTGGAATCTCACTTTCAAAGAAATTAATGAAGGATTTAAGGTTACAGGAAGGTCAGGTTGTGTATTTTAATATTCGATAAACGGAACAATTAACAAAAACTCAATATTTATATAGAAAACAATACTAATATGGATAATTTAAAGGTAGGAACAACAATAGATAATTTTTTAGGTAAGAAGAGAATAACTAACTTAAACCTAGAGGGTACAGAACAAGAAGTTTGTGACATGGAAACAGGAGAATGTCACGTAATACGTAGTAAAGATGGTCTTGTTGAAAGAATTAATAAAACATACGTTATTGAAGACGGTAGACAACTATTAAGAGATTAATTATGAAATTAGAAAAAAAATTACACGAAGAATTAATGAGATACCGTAGTATTAATAACTATGGTAAGAGATTAATTTCAGAACAGGAAGAACCGTTAGATTTACCGGATGTTGAGGATGAACTACCAGCAGAAGAACCTGTAGGGGATGCACCGGCAGAAGAACCGGTTGGTGATGCTGAGATGGCAGAACTACCTGCAGAAGATGAAATGGTTGATGATGAGGTACCTATGGATGATACGGCCGACGCTGATGTTGAGGAAATAGATATTACCGACTTGGTTAATATGACTCAGAACATTAAGAATGATTTGGACTCTACAAAATCTAACAATGACCAAGTTATTGGTAAAATGGACGACTTGTTTAGTAAATTAGATGATTTGGAAGGAAAACTTTCACAAATGGATAATGTTATATCTAAAATAGATGGTCTAGAGACAAAAGTAGAAAATATGAAAGAACCTACTGCGGTTGAAAGATTAGAAATGAGATCAATTGATTCTTACCCGTTTAATCAGAAACCATCAGATTTCTTTTCACAAAAACAATTAGACATGAAAGCGTCGGGTAAAAACGAATATGTTATTAGTAAAGAAGACGTAAGTAACTATAATGATAAACAAGTGAGAGATTCTTTCACTATGACAAACAACGACGAAAATGAAGTTGAGTGGTAACGTTAAATTCTTTTTAGAATTACAATCACAAATAAAAATCTTACATTGGCAAACAAAGAGTCATGCAAAACATCTTGCTTTAGGTGATGCCTACGAAGCATTAGATGAAATAATTGACAAATTTGTTGAGTCGTGTATGGGGTTACACGGTAGATTTATATTAGGTGATGAAGAAAAAAACATAACTATTAATAATTTAACCGATGTTGATTTATCCGGAATGTTAAAGACAGTTACCGAGACAATACAAGGTTTTGAAATTAACCCGAAAGATGGTGGACTAATAAGTTTACGAGATGAAATGTTAGTTGAGGTTAATAAACTATCTTACCTACTGACACTTAGGTAAGAATTTCAAAATATTTTTAAAATTAAAAGTTTAGGGGGTTGACTCTTAGACTTTTTTTGCTTATATTCGTATTACATTAATATTTAAAATAATAAATTATGAGCAATTCAATTGATGCGATTCTTTCTCAATATCAGAAAAATACGCAACCAACCACAAGTGGAAACAGAGTGTCGAGTGAAGAACGACTAAAAAAATACTTCACAACTATCCTACCTAAGGGTACGTCATCAGGACAAAAAAGAATACGTATTCTACCTGCGTCTGATGGTTCACCATTTAAAGAAGTGGAATTCCACGAAGTTCAGGTAGGTGGTAAATGGTTAAAACTTTATGACCCATCACAAGATGGTGACAGATCACCTCTTAATGATGTTAGGTCTGGTTTATTGGCTACAGGAAGTGAGTCTGATAAAGTTTTAGCAAGAAACTACAAAGCAAAAAAATTCTATATTGTAAAAGTTATTGATAGAGATAACGAACAAGACGGTCCAAAATTTTGGAGATTTAAACACAATTACAAAGGTGACGGTATTTTAGATAAAATTATACCAATCATCAGAAGTAAAGGTGACATTACGGATGTAAATGAAGGTAGAGATATTATTTTATCGTTGGCACTATTAAAGGCACCAAACGGTAAGGAATATACCTCTATTAACTCTATAATCCAAGAAGATAAAGCACCTCTTCACGAGGACGCGTCAATATCTGCAGAATGGGTTAATGACCCACAAACTTGGAGAGATGTTTATTCAGTTAAACCAATTAACTACTTAGAAATGGTGGCATCGGGAGAAACACCTATATGGAGTAGTGACCAAAAGAAATTTGTATCTCAAAACGATGAGGACACAAATTTTGGGTCAAACTCAGTTGATGTTTCGGCTAAGGTACCGGTTGAAGACCCACAAGCAAAACAAAGTGAGGACGACGATTTACCTTTCTAAATAAAACATAACTTTAACCACTTATATTCTCAAAAAAAAATAAAGAACAAAAGTTCTGATGGAAACATCTGGTGGAGATAGCCGGTAACGGCCCCTGAGAATGTAAGTGGTTTTTTAATAGATACAAAATGGCAATAAAAAAAACAGATTTTAAAAGTATTAAATCAAAATTCTCTAAACAAGCTAAATTTAAGGCGGATAAGTTTTTTGATTTGGGGGAAGCATTTTTAGATGCAACCGGTTTGCCGGGTCCTGCGATGGGACATATAAATATGTATTTGGGTCACTCAGATACGGGTAAAACGACAGCACTAGTAAAAACTGCGGTTGATGCACAAAAGAAAAATACATTACCTGTATTCATTATAACAGAACAAAAGTGGGATTTCCCACACGCGAAGTTAATGGGGTTGGAGATTGAAGAGATAGTTGATGAATCTACAGGTGAAATAGAATACGATGGTTTCTTCTTATTTAACAATGAGTTTCAATATATAGAACAAATTACGGACTATATTAATGAATTGTTAGATGCGCAGCAAAAAGGGGAGTTAGATTATAACTTACTTTTCTTATGGGATTCTGTGGGTTCTGTTCCATGTAAAATGACTTTTGATGGTAAGGGGGGTAAACAACACAATGCATCCGTATTATCAGATAAAATAGGTATGGGACTTAATCAAAGAATATCAGGATCAAGGAGAGTAGATTCTAAATTTACAAATACATTAGTTATTGTAAATCAACCATGGGTAGAATTACCTGACAATCCATTCAGTCAACCTAAAATAAAGGCTAAAGGTGGTGAATCAATATGGTTAAACTCAACATTGGTTTTCCGATTTGGAAATCAAAAGAATGCGGGTACCAATCCAATCTCGGCAGTTAAAGATAAGAGAAAGGTTAAGTTTGCAACAAGATCTAAAATTTCTATCATGAAGAATCACGTAAACGGACTTGGTTATGAGGACGGTAAAGTGATTGTAACTTCACACGGATTCCTTAAAGGAAAGGACAGCGCTGAAGAAAAGAAATCATTGGAGGGATACAAAACAGAATACGCTGAGTATTGGAAAAACCAATTAGGTGTAGACGGTGATTTTGATATCAAAGAAGAGAAGTAAAAAAAAATTGTTTAACCACATAAACAGAAAAATGTGTCAGTACTATTAGTAGATGGAGATAACTTATTAACTATAGGTTTTTATGGAGTAAAAAATTACTACTATAAAGGAGAACATATTGGGGGTCTTTACCATTTCATTAACACCCTAAGAAAATCTTTTGAAAATTATCGATTAGATAAAATCGTAGTTTTTTGGGATGGTGAGGACGGATCTCAGACGAGAAAAAAAATGTACCATAGGTATAAAGAAAATCGTCGAAAGAGAAATAGGACCGAGGTTGAAGAACAATCATATGACAAACAAAGAAGGAGAGTACAACAATACCTTGAGGAACTTTACGTAAGACAAGGTCAATTCGAATTCTGTGAAGCTGACGATTGTATTGCCTATTATTCACAAAATAGTAATGAAAATACCATTATCTATTCATCAGACGGTGATTTAGCACAGTTAGTATCTGACACTACAAAGTTATATAACCCGTCACACAGGAAACTTTACGAACAAAATGACACAATAGTGTTTGACCACGAAGAAATACACATACAGAACGTTAAAATCGTTAAAATTATATGTGGTGACAGGTCCGATAATATTGCGGGAATTAAAAATGTCGGTATAAAGAGATTATTAACTCTTTTCCCTGAACTAAGAGACACGCCGACAGATCTTAAAACTGTTATTTCCAAAGGGAATCAATTATTTGAAGAGAACAAAAACAATAATACTATTAATAACCTTTTAACAGGGGTTACTAAATATGGTGTCTTTGGTGAGGAATTCTTTACTTTAAATGAAAAAATAGTTAGTTTAGATGTACCACTACTAACCGACGGTGCAAGAGATAGTATCTCAGAACTTATACACGAAAATTTAGATCCTGAAGGAAGGTCTTATAAAAACACAATGAAAATGATGATGGAAGATGGTATGTTTACTGTATTACCAAAATCAGACGATGCGTGGGTAAAATTCCTAAATCCCTTTTTACGATTAACTCGTAAAGAAAAAAATAAAAGAATAATAAAAATTAAAACAAATGAGTAACAACGAAACAACAAAATTAGAGTTTGTCTTAACCCTAAGTGGTAATATTATCTGTCAAAGGTTCTTTAATGTAAGAAATTATAATCCAGATGTTAAAAAAAGTATAGAACTTTACGAAAATGTAAAAAATATTTGTGAAGAAATTGACCTTAATTTGAAAGAAAAAACTTTGGAGTATCTACACGAAAATCAACATTATTTTCCCGTTTTTGACCCTGAGACTGATAATGGTCCAGACGAATTAGAATACTTCCAATTGGAAATTAAGCACAATGACGATGTATTTATTTCAAGAGTATTTACTGCGAACGGTTACCACCCGAAGGTAAGATATTCTGTAGATATAAGACCTATCCTTAGAAGGGTATTAGGGGACCTTAGTGAGACATGTTCTTCTGAGGATTTAACATTAACTTATTTAAATTACAATTTATAAAAAAATAAAATATTATGAATGAGATGACATTTGAACACTTAGGACAATCTTTCCAACAAACACTAATAAAATCGATATTAGAAGACAAAAAATACGGTTTACAAATATTAGAAGTTTTGGATAGTAAGTACTTTGAAAACAATTCATTTAAATATATTGTAACACACATAAAGGAGTTAACAGAACATTATAAATTAATACCGACATATGTAACATTAAAACAAAAAATAATGACAGAGACTGCGTCAAATCCATTGGCGGGTAAATTACATTCTGACACTTTAAGAGTTATTGAGGAATCTAAGGAACCATCTGTGGGTAGTACGTATGTTAAAGAAACGGCATTAAAATTTTGTAAACAACAGGATCTAAAGAAAACGTTGAGAGAGGTTGATAGGATTATCGAAAAAGGGGATTTTGAATCTTACGATAAGATTACAGAAATGATAAACACCTCATTACAAGTCGGAACTACTGATGATGATATTATTGACATTACAGAAAATATTGATATATCATTAGATGTGGATCCAAGAATACCAATACCAACAGGTATACACGGGTTAGATAATTTGTTAGAAGGTGGTATTGGTCGTGGAGAGTTAGGTATGGTACTAGCACCTACAGGTGTCGGTAAATCAACCATATTAAGTAAGATGGCGAACACCGCATGTAACACGGGACATAATGTACTTCACATTTTCTTTGAGGATAGTACTTCACAAATTAAACAAAAACATTATACTGTGTGGTCGGGACTCTCATCAAAAAATCAGTTACTAACACCAGAGAATAAAGAGTTTACGTTATCGAAAGTTAGAGAAATTACAGGAAGTAAAAACTTTGGTAGTTTAAAATTAGCGAAGATGTTAAACCACTCAACAACTATTGCCGACATCAGAAGAAAAATATTAAAAATAGAATCTGAAGGACCTAAAGTTGACTTAGTTGTTATAGATTATATTGACTGTATAGTTGCGGATCGTAAAGGTGGTTATGATGAAGAATGGAAAGGTGAGGGATCGGTCGTAAGACAGTTAGACGCACTATCGTCGGACCTTAACGTTGCGGTTTGGACGGCTTCACAAGGTAACAGAAGCTCAATTAGTTCTGACATTGTTAATATCGACGAAATGGGTGGTTCTATTAAGAAAGCACAGACGGCACATATAATTTTATCGATTGCGAAGAGTCTTGAACAGAAAGAAAACAAAACGGCAAACATGACGTTAGTTAAGTCAAGAGTTGGTGCTGATGGTGTGAACTTCATTAACTGTAAGTTTGACAATGAAATGATGGATATCGACGTCACCGAACAAGAAACCTTATTAGGTCACAAAATGAGAAAAGAGGTAGAAGGATCTAACCGAGCTGCCGAGATTTATAAACAAAAGAATTCAATATCTTAATTAATACTTAAAATTTAAAACAATGACAGAAAAGATTTTACAAGAAAATCCAGGACGATTTGTCCTATTCCCAATAAAACACGACGACATATGGAGGTTTTACAAACAACAGGAGGCATCCTTTTGGACCGCCGAAGAAATCGATTTAATGCAAGACATAAGTGATTGGTCTAATAAACTAAATGATGATGAGAGACATTTTGTGAAGAACGTATTGGCGTTTTTTGCGGCGTCTGATGGTATTGTAAACGAAAATTTGGCAGAGAATTTTGTTAATGAAGTACAATACACCGAAGCAAAGTTTTTCTATGGTTTCCAAATTGCAATGGAAAATATACATAGTGAGACATATTCTCTTTTAATTGACACATACATTAAGGATAAGGAGGAACAAAACCACCTTTTTAATGCTATTGACACAATACCGGCTATACAAAAGAAAGCGGAGTGGGCGTTAAAGTGGATTGAATCGGATTCATTTGCGGAGAGACTTATTGCGTTTGCTGCGGTTGAGGGTATCTTCTTTTCAGGAAGTTTCTGTTCAATATTTTGGTTAAAGAAACGTGGTTTAATGCCGGGTCTTACATTCTCTAACGAATTAATTTCAAGAGATGAAGGATTACATTGTGATTTTGCATGTCATTTACATAATGAACATATCGAGAATAAAGTACCTAACGAAAGAATTAAAGAGATAATTTTATCGGCCTTAGAGATTGAAAAAGAATTTATTTTAGAGGCGTTACCTGTTAGATTAATTGGTATGAACTCAGATTTAATGTCACAATATTTAGAATTTGTAACAGATAGACTTTTAGACTCTTTAGGTGTACCTAAACACTTTAATGTTGAGAATCCATTTGATTTTATGCAAAACATAGCTTTACAAGGTAAAACAAATTTCTTCGAAAAGAGGGTTGCTGAGTACCAAAAAGCGGGAGTTAATAACGAAACCGAAGAGGATATTGATTCTGCGTTCGGAGATATGGATTTTTAAAAAACAAATAGATGAAAGTTAAAAAAAGAGACGGCTCATTAGAGGAAATGAGATATGATAAAATTACTAGAAGAATATCATCACTATGTTCAGATTTAAATTTAAATTATATTGACCCAACGTTTATTACACTTAAAGTAACACAAGGAATATATGATGAAATAACTTCAACAGAATTAGATCAATTAGCTGCAGAGACAGCGGCATCGTTAACAACTACCCACCCCGACTACGCAAAATTAGCGGGGAGGTTAGCTGTAACAAATTTACATAAAACAACCCCTAAGAAATTTTCACAATCCATAAAAGAATTATATAATTTTGTAGAACCTAGAACTAATACAGAATCGTCTTTAATTTCTGATGATTTATATAATTTTGTATTAAAGAATAGGGTGGCTATTGACAGTGCAATTGTTTTGGAAAAAGATTTTGATTTTGATTATTTCGGATTTAAAACATTAGAAAGGTCGTACTTATTAAGGATTGGTGAAAGAATCGTAGAGAGACCACAATATATGTATATGAGGGTTGCCTTAGGTATATGTGATGGTGATTTAGATATGGCATTAAATATCTACAATGACCTATCAAATCACGAATATACACATGCGACACCAACCCTATTTAATGCGGGTACAAAACGACCACAAATGTCATCATGTTTCTTAATAGGGAACAAAGGTGATGACCTAAATGGTTTATTTGATACAATCAAAGATGTTGCCAACATATCTAAATGGGCTGGTGGTATCGGATTACACGTACATGATGTGAGGGGTAAGGGTTCATACATAAAAGGTACAGGTGGAGAATCTGACGGATTAATACCGATGATGAAAACATATAATGAGGTTGCTCGTTGGATAAATCAAGGTGGTAAAAGAAAAGGATCGTTTGCTGTTTATTTAGAACCATGGCACTCTGACGTATTTGATTTCATTGATCTAAGAAAGAACCACGGTAAGGAAGAAATGAGAGCGAGAGATTTATTCTTAGCGATGTGGACACCAGACTTATTCATGGAGAGAGTTAAGGAAGACGGGGATTGGACTTTATTCTCCCCTGATGAAGCTCCGGGTTTATCCGATGTATATGATTCACCAAAATCAAAAGACTTTACTAAATTGTACGAGAGATACGAAAAAGAAGGTAAAGGTAGGAGAGTTGTTAAGGCAAGGAAATTAATGGATGCAATACTAACGGCTCAGATTGAAACGGGTACTCCGTATATGTTGTACAAGGATGCCGCTAATTATAAATCTAACCAACAAAACTTAGGTACTATTAAGTCTTCCAACTTATGTACTGAGATTATTGAATACTCATCACCAGATGAACAAGCTGTTTGTAATTTAGCATCTATGGCGTTACCAAAATATATTGTTAACGGTGAGTTTGATCACCAATTATTATATGATAAAACGTACCAAGTTGTTAGAAACCTTAATAATGTTATAAATTTAAATTTCTACCCAACGGAAGAAACGAAACGATCAAATTTTAGACATAGACCAATAGGTTTAGGTGTCCAAGGATTAGCCGATGTTTTCTGTAGACTAAAATTACCATTCGAAAGTGATGAAGCAGATAAACTACAAACAGATATTTTTGAAACAATCTATTTCGCGGCAATGGTATCATCTAAAGATCTTTCTATAGAACATGGACCATATGAATCTATTGTGGGGTCACCTATAGAAAAAGGTATCTTCCAATATCAAATGTGGGGATTAACCGATAATGATCTTTCGGGTAGATGGGATTGGACCTCACTAAGAAAAGAGGTTAAGAAACATGGGGTGAGGAATTCATTATTACTTGCACCTATGCCAACGGCATCAACAGCACAAATATTAGGAAATAATGAAGCGTTTGAACCTTTCACAACTAACCTTTATTCAAGAAGAACCTTAGGTGGTGAATTTATTGTTATAAATAAACACTTAGTGGAAGCACTTATGGAAAATGGTTTATGGAATGACGATATAAAGGACAAACTAATTATGGAAAATGGTTCAGTTCAAAACATTCCTGAAATTCCTGTGGACATAAAGGAAATCTATAAAACAGTTTGGGAGATGTCACAAAAAAGGATTTTAAATATGGCAGCTAACAGATCAGCCTTTATTGACCAATCACAATCCTTAAATCTTTTTATAAGTAATGCAACCAAAGCGAAACTTTTGGCAGCTCACTTACATGGATGGGGGTTAGGCCTTAAAACGGGTATGTACTATTTAAGAACAAGATCCGCCGTTGACCCATTAAAAGGATTAGGAGTAAGTACCACTAAAACAAAAACGGTAGAAACTTCTATAGACCAAAATGAGAATAATGGAACAACAACTAACTCATTATTAGGTGAGAATGATGAACTAAAAATGGTAAACTCACAAAATATAAGACCCGACGACTCACCATTTGAGTGTGAAGGATGTGGTTCTTAACATATTTAAGTGTATTTTTTAAACCCCTCGAATTCGAGGGGTTTTTTATTTATTACCATTTTAATAATGATTATATTTATTAGTATGGCAGTAACGTATGGAATTGACTTTCCTTTTAGAGAAAGTTTAACGGGAGATTATATGAAAATGACAACCACACCAGAAAAAGAGGTGAGGGCTAATCTAATTCATTTAATATTAACTAAGAAGGGTAGTAGGTTCTTTCTACCGGATTTCGGTACGAGAATATATGAATATATTTTCGAACAAAATGATATGGTTACATTTAACCTTATTGAAGAGGAAATAAGAGAAGGGTGTAAGAAATACCTACCTAATTTAGATATTAATTCGATAAAGGTAATGTCTGCTGAAGATGATAACGATCCTGTAACAACAGTTGATGAGTCGGAGGATGATAGGTTATTCAAATTAGGGGATGAAAGTACCAAACCCTATACAGCAAAAGTAAAGATTGATTACACAGTTAACAATGGTGCATTTTCATCATCAGATTTTATTATAATTAACATATAACATGGCAAAGAAAATTTCATACGCTAAAAGAGATTTTGAAGGTTTAAGGGAGGAACTCGTAAACTTAACAAGGGACTATTATCCCGATTTAATTAAAAATACTAACGACGCGTCGATATATTCTGTTTTATTGGACTTAAATGCGGCAATTGGTGATAACCTTCACTATCATATAGATAGAGTGTGGCAGGAAACTATGTTAGATTTTGCACAACAAAGAAGGTCTCTTTTTCATATTGCGAAGACTTACGGAATACGTATTCCGGGTAACAGACCATCAGTTGCTTTATGTGATTTTTCTGTTAACGTACCCGTTAGAGGGGATAAGGAAGATGAGAGATACTTAGGGATACTTAAAGCGGGAGCTCAGATATCGGGAGGTGGACAAGTTTTTGAAACCATAGAGGATATGGATTTCTCAAGTCCATTTAACAATAAAGGGGAACCTAACAGACTTAAGATACCTAATTTCGATTCAAATAACAAATTAATATCATATACTATAACTAAAAGAGATGCCGTGGTAAACGGAGTCTCAAGAGTTTTTAGAAGGGTTATCGGACCACAAGACCAAAAACCATTCTTTAAAATATTTTTACCCGAACAAAACATATTAGGTATAACTTCAGTAATACACAAAGAAGGTACTAATTTTACGGGTAACCCAACTACATCAGAATTTACATCACAAAATAATAGGTGGTATGAGGTAAAAAGTTTAATGGAGGATAAGGTGTTTATTGCGAATCCTACTGCGTCATCAGACACAAGTAACTTTACTGCCGGTGATTACAAAAAAGTTGATAATAAATTTATTTCTGAATTTACACCGGAAGGGTATCTATCAATGACTTTCGGGTCAGGTACCGTTGACCCATTAAATAATTTGGACTCCTTTAATGAAGGAACACTAAAGGTTAACTTGGGGACATATCTTAATAATCTATCTTTAGGTGCGACACCAAAAACTAACTCAACAGTATTTGTGAAATATAGAGTTGGTGGTGGTAAAAGTACTAACTTAGGTGTGAATGTAATAACTAGTGTGGATAACGTTGAGTTTAACGTCTCAGGACCAATAACGAGTGTTAATAACCAAGTAGTACAATCACTAAATGTTACTAATGTGACACCTGCTGTGGGTGGTGCAGATCAACCTACTATTGAAGAAATAAGAAATATGGTGGGTTATAATTTTGCCGCTCAAGATAGGGCCGTAACACTAAACGATTATAAAGTTTTAATTGAAACAATGCCATCAACATACGGAGCACCTGCAAAGGTAAACGTAATGGAGGAGGACAATAAAATAAGAATAAAACTTCTTTCTTATGATGACAGAGGTAATCTAACTGACACTGTATCTAACACGTTAAAAAACAACATATTAAGGTACCTAACTAACTATAGAATGATTAACGATTATTTAGACATTGTAAGTGGTGAGGTGGTTGATTTAGGTTTAGAGGTTGATTTATTAATCGATAAGAACATAAACCAATCGGAAATATTAAAAAGTGTTATCACCGAATCTAATAGTTTTTTCGAGATTGAAAAAAGAAAAATGGGAGATCCACTATTCATCGGGGAATTACAAAAAACAATATCAAACATTAATGGTATTGTAAATGTGGTGGATGTAAGGGTCTTTGGTAAAACGGGAGGTGAATACTCATCAGCTGAAGTATCACAAGGATATGTTGATGAAACAACTAAAGAAATTGTACAATCCGACACCACTGTTTTTATGAAAAGTAATCAAATTTTTCAGATTAGATTCCCAAACAAAGACATTAAAATAAGAGTTAAATCTTTAGGTTCCACTACATTTTAAAATAAAATTTCTGTATTATTATAACTAAACGAAAATAGGAACTAACCTATTTATATTATATGATACAAAAACATCGAATAAGGACTGAAATTGGTAAGGACCAAAAACTTACCGTTGAGTTAAAGCAAGAATATGATCTTTTAGAGATACTCTCATTAAAGTTCACACAAAAAGACCTTTATTCCTCTATTTGTGCCGATTATGGTGTGGTTTGCGGAAGAATATCGGTCAATAACGGTGTTGGTGTGGCAAATGCAAGAATATCAATTTTTGTACCACTTACCGATGAAGACTCGGATGATCCTGTCATAAGTAAATTATATCCATACACAAGTACTTCCGACACGGACGAAAATGGGTATAGGTATAATCTACTACCTAGTAGGAAACAACATTCAGCACATACACCCGTAGGTACATTTCCTGATCAATCAGACATCCTTACACGAGAAGAGACTTTAGAGGTCTACGAAAAATACTACAAGTATACAGTAAAGACAAATGACTCTGGTGATTTTATGATATGGGGGGTTCCCGTAGGTAAACAAATTGTACACGTTGATGTGGACTTGTCTGATATGGGTTGTAATTCTCTAGTGCCGTACGATTTAATTTATGAAGGTATTTCCAAAGAGAAATTTGAGAACCCGTACACATATATGTCGTCAGATAACCTTAATGGGTTACCACAAGTAATACAATTTGAGAAGACAATTGAGGTATATCCCTTTTGGGGTAACCAAGACCTATGTGAAATAGGTATCACAAGAACCGACTTTGATTTAAAAGATAGAGGTATACGAATTGAACCGTATTCACTTATGATGGGTGGAACATTTACAGATTCAGGTAAAGACGCATTAAGGGTAAACTGTAATGTGGACAACCAAATGGGAGAGAAATGTAAATTAACGACATTCCCTGGTGATATCGAAGCAATTAGGTTTTCAGGGTTATATGAAGAAAATTCTGATGGATCAATTAATTTGGGAAGACCGATATTAGAGGCCATATCAATAGACTCACAGATAGATGAAAATGGGGTTTATTTCTTTAGGGTCCCAATGAATTTAAGAAGAATGGTGACCAACGAATTTGGAGATATGGTTGAAACCATGGACCAAACCAAGGGTATACCAACACAAGGTAATTATAGATTTAGGTTAAGTCTAAATGAAGATACAGGAGAAAGGAATAGATTTACGGGTAAATTTTTAATACCTAATATTAGAGAATATCACAACAACGATACAAACCATTTAGGTGGGCCAAGTACGATAAATGAAAAATCTTATTCATTTAGTACTAATTTGGATGATTACCCTTCTGAAGCAATAGAGGAAATTGCAGGAACTAGTGATGAATCCATAGAATCGGGACAACAAGGAATACCCCAAGATTATTTTTACCAATATAGATATGGTAGAGTATACACCGCATCCAACTTTATTAATCAATATAGAAAAAAAAGTACATTAGAATCAATATTTAGTTTTTTAGTTAGAGACCGTAACGAATCATTTATTGGGATTAAAGAAATATGGCCGTCAGAAAAAGATGATTGTTCAAATACTAATAACTTCTTTCCAATAAATGACGCTGTCAGGAATCATAGATTTAACTTCTTTATATTAACAATTATTAGTTTTATTGAATTTATTGGATTAAGAATACAATTATTTTTTAAAGAAATAACAACACAAATACTTTTTGCAATTGCGGAATTATTGGCATCTACCGGTGTAACGAAAAAAGCGGGTGCCAAAATGTTTAGAAGGGCTAAGGAATTCCAATTTAAAAATATATTTAAATTAAACCTTATAACATATCCAGACTGTTATGATTGTCAGGAAGATGATACGGCTAATGAATCTATAGCCAATGTTGACTTAATCTCTGAAGAAGATTATGAAACAATAACAGGTGGTACATCATCAAGTAACCAAACTTTCGTTGAATTATATTCCGTTGCATCTGAAAATTGTTCACAATATGCAATTACAAACACTAGTGGTGCCCCTATATCGGTCAACTATATAGATTGTAGTGAAATAACTCAAACCTTGTCATTAAATGACCAACAAAGTATAAGTCTTAATGCAAAAAATAATCAAAATGGTACATTTACAGGTGCTGGTTTAACGGTTGATTCTGTAACGGATTTAGGGGGTGGATCATTTAACCCCGACGATGACTTATATTTTGACCAATATAATATTGTGCCTGGAACCATTAACACAAACCCAAATGATGGGGATTTACTATATCAAACATTCCTAATTGGTGTGGATGTTTATGGTGGTGGCTTGGAGTATGTTAGTGCCGGAATAGGACAAAGTTACCAAATTGTATGGGATTCCGCAGTTAGTAGGTGGAAAGTGGTGGGACTTTACGGTATTGTGGCGTCCACAATTGCTGAGGCATACAATACACCAATAGATCAAGTAGTTAATGGGACTTGCCACGAAGTAGATGGTGAAGTAGTTGTCGATTTTATATGGAAAGTTGAAGATGTTGATCCAGAAACTGTTACTTTTTCTGAGATTGAGAGTGGATGTGCAAAATATGATACAATTATTGAAGACGCATCTGGTCGGATCGGAGATATGAAATTAAGACCTTTTATAGGACCACTTACCGGTAAGACTTCAAACTTAATAACAACTTATTTTGACGCAAAAAACCACTTAGAAACCTTCCAACCTAGTAATTCGTCGTCATGGTTACCAAGTCCAATATGGACACAATATGACACAACTGCAAACTATGAAACTAATATTTTAGGTTTAAATGAGGTGGAGTGTGAACCTAGAGAACCATACAATGTATTGGCTGTCTTATCAAAACATGAAAAAAGATTTGTTGATGCGGGTGATAGAACTTTTGAAAATAATGTTGCCCATTGTATATTAAATGGAGCCTATTATGGACAAGTTAAGAAAAAAGGACCGTATTGGGTCGATAATTCATTAACTAAGGATGGTACTCTATCGGGTTATTCTGAATTTAGAGATGGGGTTTATACTATTGTACCTTTAGCCGGTAGAACGGGAGAACTATTAAATTCATATAGGAGAAGAAAACTATTTGGTAAGTTAATGTGTGGTGGGGTAATCTCTTATACATTCTCAAATTCTTGGTTAAACGGGGCATTATACTTCTTCCAATTTATGAAAAGAGGTAGTAATAGATATTGTAAAGATTGTTTATATAGACGAGTTGATGAAAATGGGGTACACTATTACTATAGGTCGACACCTTTTGATCCTAACTTCACACAATCAGAAACACAATACAATTATAATAATGGAGGTACTCAAACAGGAACTAATACAGAATTAACCGAGGAATATCTAAAGAAAACAACAGGTTTCTACGGATCAAGAAAGGGGGTACTATTCTCTTCAGGGGACCTACAAATAAAACAAGTTGAGATTAATTTCCCAACAACCGTTGTTGATTTGGGACCTAGAAATACATGGTTAAAAGAAGTATGTGTTGACCCTGAATTAGATCCTAATTGTTCGATATCTAGAAGTATAGGTTCAACATCATATAAAGGGTTGGACGACCTAATGGAGTATATAATACAATCTAAAGAAATAAAAGAAAAGGGTAGATTAGATGTTCAAGATTTATTCGACTCTAGAAATGTGGGTAAAATAGATGGTGATATAGCTCAACTAATGAATTTTAATACTCAAACAGGGATTTATCCGTTCGAATATGAAGAATCTGATTCACCATATACTCAGGAATATTCAACACTATTTGATAGTAAAGGACCAATAGGGTTGAACTTTGTATACTCAGAAGACGATCCGGATACCCTTGAATTAGAACAAGCAGGAGAACTTGTTAGGGAATGTTTAAACCAACCGGGTAGATTAGGTGATACGTCACAAAGAGTTCCATACTTTATGTGGGATACTAGAGGACATGGTTTTGGTGAGAATGCCGGTAACGGAGAGAATCAGGACTATTATGAGGATATGATATATAATCAAAGGATACAACAGTTTAAGGCCAATCTAAATCAGGATTTAAATACTGACCCATCAGATAACGATTACTTTAATCCTTATTTATTACCACCAATACGAGATTGTATAGAGGTTAATGGTAGTAAATTAAAGTCTAATGACAACTATAAAGAATACACTGTAGATGGACAACCTAGACATATGATGGAAATTGGGGTACCATTCCATTATCAATTAGGTCTTAGAAAGGGTAAGACGGGGTACGATAAATTTATTGAAAACTTTGGACCAAAATAATATGTGGATAAAAGATATTTTTAAAAAAAGAAAACCAAATCATTTAATCATTTATGTGACATATGATAAGAAAGAGATAAGACTTTATAACTTTTACTCTAAGTTTACTCATTCCATAGGTCCCACAGGTGATTTAGATATAGTGATTACCCAAATAAGGGACTTTATAAAAAAACATCCGAGTAAGTTAGATCAGATTAATTTAACTAGTTATGGTCAGGGTACGAAATTGTTACAATCAAAATACGATAACGAAAAATTAAAGGAAGTTCTTGACGAATTAAAACCTATAATGAGTGATAAATGTAAAATAATGTTTACGACCTGTTTTAGTGGCGTATCGTACAGAAAGGTTGTTGAGATGTCGGAATATTTAAACGGTGTTGAAGTATGTGCAATCAAGGGACACTACACCCATAATGTTAAGATGACTAGATGTAAATGTAAAAAAGTTGGTTACAGTGAAAAAATCATGTCGGAATTAGACCAAAGTAGGTATGGTTTATATCACGATGAGAAACAAATAAATTTTTTGGTACGTAGAGATGAAGGTGAAGAAATTACTTGGAAAACTGCGGGGATGGCATACCAATACAATGAAAAAGTAACTAATGACGGGATATGTGTGGAAGGAAATCAACCATACACACTTTTAAAATGTGTCAGAAATTATTTATTTAATATACAATCATGATAAATAAAAAGATATTATTACCGAGTAAGAGATTTAAAAACTCCGACACAGAGGACCTAACGATACCGTTAGGTTTGGATCGAAGTGAAACACTTTTACGTGAGGGGGATAAAACCATTATATTGGATATTGCCGAGTTATTTAGTAAAGAAAGAAATGAAAGTACTAAATATAGGTTATATGGTAAAATGAATATGATATTTAGAAATGAATATGTTGGGATTGCAGATTACGTCCCACTAAGAAATTCTTTATATTTGACTACCGACACATATGATGAGGACGAATATAGTGGGTATATGCCGTATGATGAATTTGCGTTCCTAAGAAGGGATTATGTGAGAGAGGTCTCTAATCCAACAGGAAGTACCGTGGGTGATTACGAATCGAATATAATATTAAGTGGTAATACGGACCACCAATCATTCGGTCAAATGGAAGCCCCATTTAAAAATTGGAATTTATATGTAACATATGTTTTTGATAATGACGAAGATTACCCAATGAAATATACGTTATCGGGAAACACCGTATTTAACTACACGGCATTCGATGGAATACCTTTCAGGGTGTCAGAATATGAAGACTATTATGAGTTAACTAGTCCTGTGCCACATAACATGTCCCAAGGGGAATACGTGGTTTTATCGGGGTCTACCATTAGTGGTGGGACAGAAATAGATAGGATTTTTAATATAAGTTCGGTGGGTAATGAAACTTTTAACTCTGAAAAATACGTTATAAATTTAACTAAGTCGGAGTTTACAAGTTTACAAAACATCGGAGGTGTTGTTTTCGGTAGAAGATGTATCGATAAAAAAGACATCACTAATACAATATCGAAGTATTATGTTAGGAAACATAAAACACTAACAACCACGAACGATTATATAATGGATAATGCGGGTTTTGAGACACCTTTATTTGAGGTTGAGAGAAAACTACAATTTGAGACTGCGGATGGAAGAGACGACATATTAGTGGTACAGAACAGACCCGAAACGATACTTTACCATTTCAAGGAAACTATAGATATAAATGGACTTAGGAATAATTTAGGATACACACCAACCGAAGTATTTCTTACGACCGTTTTTAGAAATGGTAATGGGTATTTTAATTATCCTCCAAGACACGGGTGGAGGTTTAACTTTCACGATACATGGATTGATGAACAGTTTGACATGACAAATAATGGTTCTGATTCCGGTTTACCATCGACCACATATACAAATAGTGGGGTTACATTTACGGTAGGGGAAGAATTATCATTGGGGACAGTAATTGATGGTGATTTTGTGGAATATAATGAGGTTGACTTTAAAGAAACTGTTATTTCCGAAAGTTTCCACAAGATAAGTGTAAACACAGATGCCTTTGACCATGACCAAACAGATGGGTTTAAATATATTGGGGCTAGTGAGGATAATCCATCGGGGTTATTTTATAAACTACATGAAAAAATAAAATTAAGGGAATTATCACCATATATTGAAACGGCAAACACAAATGAAATATATGGAATACCTGAAAACTCAAAGTTTGATTTAATTAATAATGAATGGAAGTGGAGAGATGTTTATGATCATGGGTATACCGACACAGACGGATTCGGTACTGATTTTCCGTTCACCAATGGACAACATTACGTTAAAAAAGACATAAACTTCTACTTGAGAAACGAAGATTCCTTCCTAAACAAAAGAGACGGACTTAAGAAATTCACAGAAGGTAATAATGACCCACTTTGTTAATATGAAATTACGACTAACTGACGGCGAAAAAAATATAATACTTAATAAAAACACGTCTTTTAAAACAGACGCGGGTTGGGACGAATCATTTCAAACATATGAAGATGAGGTTCTTAGGGAGATAATAAATCCTATTGAGAACTATGAAACAAACAGATACATACACAAACCATATATCTCACCGAACAATATAAATCAAACCGACATATGGTTCTATTTTTACTTTATAGATTCTAACGGGACATATGACAAAGGATTGGATTATTACAATCAAGGGTTAAAACAGAATGATAAATTAATGGAGGACCTGAAAAATAGTTTCTTTAGGTTGGAATTTTACAAAGTACCCGAGTCTGAAGACCCAAACAGGTCTAATAGGAGATTAGTTTTTGCCAAAAACCTTTCACTACCTATAGGGGAACGTACGTTTATTGAATCGTTATCTAAGGAAATTTATGTACCGGTTTTCCACGGGTCAAATTATAAGAATAAAGAAAATATGTACCTTTTTTGGTTTCAAGATGATACCGTATTAGAAGAAACATATTTAACAGGTGGAACGTTTTACATGACGGCAAAATTTTATAATAGTGCTGACGGATCAAAAACACAATTTACAAATAGACCTATTGGTTTAACCAAAGATCTTGTTGAGGAAACCGATCTTTATTATAAAGTATCTATGGATAGAAATGGGAACCCCACATATAATTATGAAGTATTCGAGTATTCGGGAACCACAGGTAGTAGAAGAGGTATGGTAAATAACCCAATAAAATTCTATGAAATGGGAGATACAAACATAACAACCCCATAATTAATATATAAGTCAGATAAATGGAAAAGAAACATTATAAAATACTAAAAACTATCACAGGTGAAACTTACAATTTACCTATTTTTTTGGAGTGTACTGCGGACGAAATGGGTGGTATGGTTGGATTTGATGGTGATATTGAACAAGTAGAACAAATATGTAATTTCCACTACGAATATTTGACGGGTAATTCTATACGACTATACAATACCGTTAATAGTAATTCATTAAAATCAATAACAAACGAAACATTTGTAATAAAATGGGGGGATAATACCACAGATAATATTAACGTTAATCCTGTTGGTAATTTGGAATATATAGATCACACCTATTTAACTAATAACACCTACACAATATCAATTGAATTACTTACTTCATGGACAAATAAAAAGGTAAGTAAAAAAGTAACTGTTCCAAAAAATGACACCATCACAAATCAAGATGGGTCCTTCGGTCCATTTACCATACCGTACACCAATACCACAACAACAATTGAATATATCAATGATTTAGATATAACAGATAATGACTCAGACGCTGTCGTGCATTTTGCGGGGGTTGGAAGAAGTAGAGTTAGTGAATTGAAGAAATATGGTGAATCATCATACCAAGGAATAACAACGGGAAGTGATTCTGTAGGTAATTTTACGGGTTATACTATTGACAATTTATCATATAAAGACTATGATGATGGTATAACTACAATTAGTGGTTCAACAACTAATTTTTATAGTGAAGAGGTTTTTAATGAGATGTTAACAAGAAACGAACATTTCATAGGTTTTATAGATGAACCAACCATATATTCGGACGTTTTCGTGGAAAGAGGTAAACAAGGGGTTTTAGAAATGAACCTCAGATTAGGTGAAATAGACAACGTAGGTGAATTAGATATTTACGGTAATGGATTTTTCCGAGTAAAAAAAGAATAAAATAATATTTATAAGATAAAAGAATATGGCAGTAGGTAGTTATGGTACAATTAGACCGGCAGATGTGTCTCCAGCGGACGTGGAAATATTTTTCCACTACGTTGCTTCAAGATCTGCAGTGGAAATACCACTCTTTAAAAAATTAAATTCGGAAGATATACTAACACCTGTTTTTCATAATTCAGAAACAACAGAAAGTACCGACGCCATAGATAATGAAATATTAGGTGGTTTATATAATTTAAAATTAGATTCTGCGGACTTTGATGAGTTAGGTATCTATACGTTACATATTCGACCAAAGCAAATTAGGACGACAATAACGGATTGTGGTATTCTTGCGGCATTACCGTCAGTAAGAGGTATAATTATTGATTTAAGTAATGTACCAACTAATGATAGAAATAAATTTACACCACAAGGATTAACAGGTTATAGAATTGAATACTTAAACAATGATGGTACAAAAATACCTAATTTTTATAGAGTGGTTACTTCGTCATTTTACTGTACACCAATTGCGTCTAATCTTACTAGTACGACACAGAAAGCAATTAGATATCAATACACTGACCAAACCACTAATTTAATATTTTTAACTGTTACTCCTTCATCGGCACCATCAAATAGACCTAACACGGTACCTTTTATTGGGGAACCGTCACAAAATATTATTTTATCAAATACTTTTTTTAACCCGACAACAGTTGAGGTAGAAATGGTTGAACATGATGAAACAACATTATCATATGCGTTCTACGGTAACCAAACGAAATCAGTTTCTGATGGTATCTACACGATTTATGATACTAGTAATAATATCTACAAACAATTTAACTTGTTTGAAGTAAAAGACGAATTCAACGAAACACTTTACGAGGTTAGAGAAGAAAAAGATGTAATCGATGAAACTAAAAATTTTGATGACATCACAGAATAATGGCAAAAAGAAAAGTACCAAGTCAGGCGGCTAGTGGGAGAGAAACCTTTAATGATAATTTAGTAGGTAATCAAATCACTAACGGAACAAGTCAATTAACATCAACTAACTTTGCGTTAGAAAAGTCAATACCACAAAGGGACACTAAGAAATTTACAAGTGTACCCTTTTCAGATTTTTTAACCTTAGATGATATTAATGAAACTGTTGATGCTCCAACAACTGAAACTGCAACAATACAAAGTAAAAATGAAAAAGTTAGTTTTAGAACATCTAAAGATGCCGGTACAAAATCTCTTTATGGGTCATTAAACCAAAGACTATCACTTTCTATTAAGAGAATTGTTGAGAAATTTCCTGCGGGGTTCCTTATTGATAAGGATACACCCGTTTCCATAAGTCCATACACTGCAGAAAATATTGTTTTTAATACTAAAACAAACGTAACATCATTTAAATTAGAGAAATCTAAAATATTTAATCCTTTAGATGTTATTTTAGAAAAACCATTGAGTAATACAGCACCTGTAGTAAAAAATGATTTTAAAAACTTCTTTGATAAGTTTAAAAAATATACATTATCCATTAACAATAAGACGTTTGATATTATAAACTATACTGAGGTTGACAATAATGGGTTAATAGGGTTAGTGGTTAAAGGAAAACCCTTTAGTGGTTCTAATTACTCTGAAAGTTTCTTAATACGACCAACGGACGATGTTGTTGAGGTTTTCTTCGGAGGTTTAAACGATTTAGAATCCCTTATCTTAGATAGGGAATCAACACCTAAGTACTCTACAGAATTCAGATTACCTGAAGATAGTTTAAATGGTACAAAAACGGAGACAACTACTGTAAAGGTGGTTTGGCCATTATTTAAAGATGGTTGGAACATTAAAATTGGTGGGGTAGACTACGTTAGATACGTTGAGAAACTAAAGTCAGTGGGTGACGAAATTGATCAATACAAATCAAATTTAATTTCAAGGTTTTTAACCACTGCGTCGTTAAATGAATTCGACACTGAGGATCAGAGAATGTCATCCGTATTCCAAATATACGGTAATGGATTTGACTCGGTTAAAAAGTTTATAGATAACATAGCTAACATGAGAAATGTTAGTTATGATAAAATAAATAACGTACCGGATGTATTATTAAAGAATTTATCTAATACATTAGGATTGGACACCGTTAACCTGTTTGACGAAAAAACTTTAGACCAAACACTTTATTCACGAATTGAAAGTCAATTTAGTGGTGTTAGTCTTGGGATGAATATGGTTGAGGCCGAGTCTGAATTTTATAGAAGGTTAGTAATAAACCTTGTACACATTTATAAATCTAAAGGTACGAGAAAATCAATAGAATTCTTTCTAAGGTTTATTGGTGCACCTGAACCATTAATTAAGATAAATGAACACACATACAGATATGAAGATGTTAGGAAAAATGTTGATGATATCGATTCGGACATTTATGATTTAACTCAGTTAGAGAAAACCTTTAAGGAAGGTAAATTATCTACAACATCTTTTGAGTATGAGGTTGATACTATTACAGGTTCAACAACGTTTAATACGGACGAATATCCAATAACATTAACAGGAACAACTAAATTTGGTGATATTCAACCAATTATTAGTGAAAACAATAATATTTTCTTTGAAAAGGGTGCTGGTTGGTATGAGATAAATCTACAACACAGATCTTCTTTAGAATTTGATAATGAGAAATCAGACTTAACGGGTAGAACGAAAATTATAAAAACCAAAAATAAAGATTTCACATATGGTGAAGAATATTTTGACCTCTATAGGGGTTTTTATGGGTTGGACTATGGTTATGAATTACATAATACAATTGATAACGATAAGACAGAATTATTGGGTGACACCAATTCAAAAATCTTAAACAGAAAAAATATACAAATAGGTCTTTCTTCTGCACAAGGTATCGAATACGACATTTATAGAAAATCAAGAGATTTAGAAGTTAGTTTTGGATCAAACACGTTAGAACCACAAACAGGGTTTACATTTAGTGAGTACTTAGACAATGTTTTAAATGAACAAATTAGAAATTCACACACGGTTAAATACCAAAAATCATATATCCAATTAGAGGATGTATATAAGGGTTATTTAACCGAAGTTGGTGTTCCATATAGTAACTCCACAATAAATGAGTTTATTAATAGGATTAGTCCTTATTGGACACAAATTATTGATCAATTTGTTCCTGCCACAACGCTATGGACTGGAGGTAACATAATTGAAAATAATAAAATAGGTAGATCTAAATACGGTTATATTAAACCTTGTGTAATAAATGAGTACACACAAAACATATTCCCTAATTTTGAGGAGAGTATCGAAGAGGATTTAGAGGTTTTAATATTAGGTGATAAAGACGTGTTTCGTGGATTAACGGTGGTGAGTGGTGTTACATATACACTCTACATTGAATTAGAAAACGAAACATATGTCGGTGACACTGAAATTGTTCTTAGTGGTGAAACACAAACAGTGACATCAATAGGGTGTGATAACATAATAAAGGACCATAACCACGCTGGTTTATTTGAACCATTTGTTGTTGGGTCGGAATGTACATCATTGAACGACGTTATCCTTAATGGAACTAAGTTTAATAATACCGTACATTTACCACTTCTTTGTGATTTTAAATGTTACTTAGAACCTCAAAGGGAAATATTGGATTGTTTATGGGTCGATGAATTAAAAGACATAATTGACAATCAAATCAATAAAAAATATTATAAAAGAACAGACTACGATGGATTTGAAGAAATATCAAACCACGCGGGTTGGGTTGATTATAAAACCACTGAGAACGGTACAACTGAAACTAATTTCTTAAATGAATTAAATGACAATGGTGAATCATATGGGTATGAAAACGCACCAATTCTTAGTTACGAGTTTTTTACCGATGTTGATGGACATAGAAAAATTAAAGTCACGCCAATAAAATACGATACTCAGTTATACATAAATAACGGTGGGTTTATACCTGTTGATGTGGACTGTCCTGACGTAGGGTCTTTTGACTTTTATTGGTCGGCCGAATATCTTACGGGAAGTACGGAATGTGACCCACAAGTTAGTCTTTTCACTAACGGAGAAATCTTTAGTTTACCTGAAGATCCGGATGAGTGTGTTTTAGTATCTGACGTTTACTTCCAAGTTTCGGGGATTACATTTGGTAATGAGGATACGATTGACGATGGTGATGAATGTACAGTTTGTCCCCCATATAATACCGATTGGCCGGTAAATGTTTTTATTGATTGTGTTGGTGGATATAACGAATCCATTACAGGACGTACAGTAGAATATGTGGGTAACTGTAGTGTTGGTGCCGACTTCACGGAATTAAATGGGTCAACCACAAATGTTGAAAACGATTTTTCTTGTGTCTTTGTTATTAGAGACGTTAAGGAAAACGATGTTATTGATATTACCATTACTGATGCCGCAAATTGTGACCAAAAAGTTAGAATTGAAGGTTTACAACAAAAAATGGAGTGGGACCCAACAGGGAAAAGTCATTACTTTAATTACTCTATTGAATCATACCTTCCTGATGGTGGGGAATTAATAGAAGGTCAAAGTGGTGTAACGTATTGTGATAATTACTTTGGATATAGTATACACCCTAAGGTACAGTATAGACCAACATTTAATTATGGGTTAAGACAAGGTAGTTTTGTTTTTAAAGTTAATGGGGATTTAATTGTTAATTATACCCATGATTGGAGAGACATACAACAATTTATTATAGATGGAGACATTACTAAAATAGATGCTAAAGATATTAGTGTCGGAGATAAAATATTATCCGCATCATATAAAGATTGTCCATACAGTGCACAAGACTTTAAAGACTCACCAATTAACGGTTACGGGTTTGCAATGTTATATAAAACATTACTTGTTGAAAATAAGGATTGTTTAGGGTCAATAAAAGTTAATAAAATAAATAACAGATTTAGTGTTTTACCAAATACAAAATTAAGAGTACTATCGGATGACAACGGTAGATATACCTTTGTGGAAAAATACCCTGAAGAACTTACAGTTAGACCTGATGAGGGTGTGGAACCGTGCTGTGATCGTGATGAGAAATACTATGAAAATGGTGATTTCCTTATAAATGAATATGGTTTTCCAATCGAGGTTACATCAGTAGATTTAGAATATTGTGAAAGAGACCTTTATTATCATTTAAACGTATCGGTCGTTCCGAGTCTTATTGCGGATTGTGACATTGATGGGGACATAAAAGAACAAAATATTCCTGATGATTATCAAAACTGTGATAGAATAATAGTATTTAATGGGGACAATAACGACTGTATTTTAGTTGAACATGTTGAACAAAAATTTGAAAATTTAGATTTAAATACTCAACAATATTTCCAAGATGATATTGACTGTAAGGACATACCCTCAATTGAGGATATTGAGAGACCTGAATATGTTACTGAGTGTATAGACCCGTCACCAACACCTACACCAACCATAACACCGACAAATACGGTAACACCAACACAAACAGTGACCCCAACTAATACGGTTACTGTTACACCTACCAATACAGTCACACCAACACAGACAGTAACGCCAACAATTACTAATACCGTTACACCAACAAACACAGTTACACCTACTTTAACTAGTACGGTTACAAATACGCCTACTGTAACTCCAACTTTAACTAATACGGTAACCCCGACTAATACAGTTACTGTTACACCAACAAACACAGTTACGCCGACTCTAACTAGTACGGTTACACCAACTATAACCCCAACTTTAACTAGTACGGTAACTATTACCCCGACTAATACGGTAACACCGACTAATACGGTAACACCAACTTTAACTAATACAGTTACACCAACACAGACGGTAACAATAACACCAACTTTAACTCCAACAAATACGGTTACAAATACACCTACAGTAACCCCAACTTTAACAAATACAGTAACACCTACTTTAACTAGTACTGTTACGCCAACAAATACAGTAACACCCACTGTTACCACTACGGTAACACCAACAAATAGTGTCACACCAACACAAACAGTGACTATCACTCCGACTAGTACTGTAACACCAACTATAACACCAACACCGACAGATCCATTAGATGGGATTAATGTAACTATTAGTGATACAGTTATTGGATCTTGTTTCGGTGAGGGAACTACTACAAATATTACAATATATGATGAAGGTACCTTAAATGTGGGTGACTACCTATATACCGTACCAAATGCGACAGATATTTGGTTGTTTGACGATTTAGTATCATTACTTGGTTTAACTATTGGTTCTGTTGAATTTTTATACATTTCAATTGGAGGTGAAACTTATACCATTTCTGGTGAAGAGACAACTAACTATTCAGTAGTGTCCGTTGGAGCAACAATATGTCCAACCCCAACACCTACACCTACCATAACACCAACTTTAACACCAACACAAACGGTAACGGTAACTCCAACACAAACAGTTACACCAACATTAACAAATACCGTTACACCAACTATAACGCCGACTAATACAGTTACTGTTACACCTACTAATACAGTAACACCGACTTTAACTCCAACTAATACAGTTACAGTTACACCAACTAATACGGTAACTATTACTCCGACTAATACGGTTACAGTGACACCAACACAAACGGTTACGTCAACACCAACACAAACGGTGACAGTAACCCCAACACAAACAGTTACACCTACATTAACGGTAACGCCCACTAATACGGTAACTATCACACCAACAAATAGTGTAACACCAACGATTACACCTACCGTTTCCCCATGTAACTTGGAGACACAATATTTAGAGGTTGATTTACGAGACGGAACGTTATTTAGGTTAAGGTTATTTAGGTCTCCAGACTTTACAGTATCGGCAAACGCACATTGTGATTATTTAGTGTATGGTACTGCATACGGTGACCAAGGGACGGTTTATAGTGGAATGCAGGTCATACCTGAAAACGATAATCAAAGAGAGTTCGATTTAGCTCCGGTCTTTAATGGTGGTGAATCGGTAACAGGGTTTACGGTTAACAATATAGAATTTAATGGTTGTCCATGTGACCCAACAGTTATATATGTGGTTTCACCAACACCAACACCTACATCGACACCTACATTAACACCAACTAACACGGTAACACCGACATTAACACCTACTAATACAGTAACGCCAACAAATAGTGTCACACCTACTTTAACTAGTACTGTTACACCTACACAAACAGTAACGGTAACGCCAACTAATACGGTAACTATTACTCCGACATTAACGGTAACACCTACTAATACAGTAACACCAACTAATAGTGTTACACCAACACAGACTCCAACTTTAACCCCGACATTAACACCGACTAATACGGTAACACCAACGGTTACCCCGACACCAACGGACCCATTAGATGGTATTAATTACGTTTTAAGTGATAGTGAAATAGGTTCTTGTTTTGGGGACCCTAATAATGTTGTAATAACGATTTACGATCAAGGAGATTTGGAGATTGGTGACTATCTATACACGGTACCAAACGCAACAACCATTTGGTTGTTTGACGATATGGTTAGTTTACTCGGTTTATCAGTTGGGTCTGTCGAATTTTTATATGTTAGTATAAACGGTACGGTATATACTGTAGGTTCAGAAGAAATAACTAACTATTCTGTTATCATTCAAGAATCTATATGTCCAACACCGACCCCAACACCAACACAAACGGTTACGTCAACACCAACACCTACTGTTACCACCACAGTAACGCCAACACAAACGGTAACTATTACACCAACAGTAACGGTAACCCCAACAAATAGTGTTACACCGACAAACACGGTAACACCGACACAGACTGTAACAGTGACACCGACACAAACGGTTACACCAACATTAACTCCAACTCCAACATCGTCGGCAATAAATTGCCCTACAGGTTGTGGAGTAACGATTGATAGTTCTAGATTTATTTCATCAAGTACAGAACCAACAGGTCAAGGGGTATATAGTTTAGGTGGGTATTGTATGGAAAATCCGGGGGTTGATACTCAAGGAGAATCGTGGTGGTACACAGAAAACAGTTGTGAGGTAATAAATAGACAATACTCAGGTGGGTCTTCTTCCTCTTGTATAGGACAATACGTTACACCTACAGGTACTGTGGTTAGTAGTGTTACACACTCAGTGGGGGTACTAAATCCGACAGGTACGAACGTACTTTATGATACAGGAATAAGATTCATAGATTCAAATAATAACGCAATATTTGTGATAGTTGAATGGGACCAATCTCTACTTTCTGTTGAAAGTGTACACATATTGTGTGATTGTACATTTGAGGGTGATATAGAAGAGGTTAATTAATAATGGAAACAAAAAATATATATAGGTTCTAATGGTAAGAATTTTCGACATAACAATTACGTCAGGTACGTCACATAGTTTATATACGGTTTATTATGATTCAATAAACCCATCTAATATTGCAACAAGGGTTAGTACATCTTTACCTGCAACGGGTGTTACATATAATGACCTAACTTCATTAAATGGGGTTAGAGTAGAGGTACCATTTGGGTCAACAACCATACTTTTATATAATGATTCTTGTTTAATTGAGGATACTATTATATTACCAACGCCTAGTCCGACACCAACACAAACGGTAACCATTACACCTACACAATCTTTAACACCGACACCAACTTTAACAGTAACACCAACACAAAGTGTTACTCCAACACCTACATTAACGGTAACACCAACACAAACAGTTACACCAACACAAACGGTGACCGTTACTCCAACACTTACACCAACACAAAGTGTCACGCCAACACTTACACCAACAACAACACCGACATTAACACCGACACCAAGTACGTCGGCAAATTGTGATTTTGATATAATTGTCGATACCAATGAACCACCGTATGAAATAACGAATGGTGTTATATCTCAGGTAGAGAACACAACGATAGGTACCACAATTACAACACTAACTGTTGATGACACACCTGGTGACACTCACACATGGGCATTAGTTTCGGGAACGGGGGACGTAAATAACACATCATTTACTCTTACTAGTTCGGGTGAACTAAAAAACGCGGAAGTTTTCGATTTTGAAACTAAAAACGAATACAGTATAAGAGTAAGGGTTACCGACCAAGGTGGTTTGTGGTTAGAGGATGATTTAATTGTGTATGTTTCAAACCAAAATGAAACACCTTACGGACTTACTTTATCGAATAATACTATTAATGAGAATCAATCAACAGGAAGTACTGTAGGTACGTTTACGGGGTTAGATTATGATGCGTCTGAAACATTTACGTATACATTAATAAGTCCGGGTGCTGGTTCTGATGAAACTAAATTTAACTTAAACTCGTCGACGGGTCTATTAACATCTAATGAGGTATTTAACTATGAAAATAAAAATAGTTACGTAATTACCGTTAGGGTTACAGATAGTGGTAATAACTACTACGAAGACGATTATACTATTAATATAAATGATGTTAATGAAGGACCAACATCATTGGCACTAAGTTCTAACACCATTAATGAGAATTCTATTGTGGGGACAACTATTGGTACTTTTAGTGCTTCTGACGTGGACTCAGGTAGTTCTTTAACATATTCGTTAGTAAATGGTACGGGTGACGACGATAATAGTTCTTTCTCGGTTAGTAGTGCCGGTGTACTTACAAATTTAGTAACGCCAAACTACGAGTCAAAGAACAGTTACACAATTAGGGTAAGAGTCGTAGACAATGGGGGACTTTCAATTAGTGGAGCATTTACTATTAACGTTGTAGATGTAAATGAACCACCGACATCTATAACTCCAACATCGATAAATGTTTCGGAAAATCAACCAACGGGGACAACTATAACTTTATTTTCTGTGGTTGATGTCGATAGTGGGGATTCCCACACATGGGACTTCATAAGTGGTACGGGTGATGATAATAACGGTAGTTTTACTTTAGATTCAAATGGAACATTAAAAACATCCGAAATTTTTGATTACGAAACAAAGAATAGCTATACTATAAGGGTAAAAGCAACCGATTCAGGTTCATTATCTGTACAACAAATAGTCACAATAAATATTGTAAATCTTGATGAACAATCTACGGATATTATCCTAAGTAATAATACTGTTCCTGAAAACAGTTCAACAGGAACCACGGTTGGTACGTTCACAACCGCAGATCCTGATGTGGGGGATACCTTTACATATACAATTGTTACGGGAATCGGAGATAACGATAATACTAAGTTTAATGTAAGTTCTCTCGGACTATTAACAACAAATGAAGTTTTTAACTACGAAGTTCAACAAAGTCGTAATATTAGAATAAGATCAACAAATCAAGTTGGTAATTATGTTGAGAAACCTTTCTTTATTAATATAACTAACGTTAATGAGACCCCAACAAATATAAGTCTATCTAATTCATCTATTGACGAAAACCTACCGACAAATTCTACGGTGGGTAACCTATCAACGGTAGATCCGGATAGTGGTAATACGTTTGTTTATACGCTTGTTAGTGGTACAGGTGATGACGATAATGGTTCTTTCACGATTGATGGGTCGACACTTAAAAGTGATCAAACATTTGACTATGAGACAAAGTCATCTTATACTGTAAGGGTTAGATCTACAGATCAAGGGGGGTTATGGTTTGAAAAACAACTAACAATTTCTATTACTGATATACAGGTAAGTGGTACGGTCACGAAAACAAATGTTACATGTAATGGTGGATCTAATGGTTCAATAACTGTTTCATCTCAAACAGGGGGAAGTTCACCATACACCTATTCGATAAATGGTGTAAATTACCAATCATCAACAACATTTAGTAGTTTATCTTCAGGGTCTTATCTTATATATATAAAAGATTCAAACAATGAAGTTGGTACCGTCGGTGTTACAATCACACAACCAACGGCAATTACCGCAAGTACGACATTTACGAACCCGACATGTTCAAACAGTTCTAATGGGTCCATAACCGTGTCGGCAAGTGGTGGTACTGGTGCTCTCACATATTCATTAAATAATGTGAACTTTCAGGTATCCAACGTCTTCAATAGTTTAACCACCGGATCATACACTATATATGTGAAGGACGATGTGGGTTGTTTAACCACAACAAATAGAACCCTTACTAAATCATCTGTGGGGTCTGTAGTTACACAAACAAATGTAACGTGTAACGGGTTAAATAACGGTACCATTACTGCTGGAACGCCTTATGGTGGGAACGGACCAACATACCAATATAGTTTTAATGGTGGTACATATACTAATTTCACAACCACTGAGACATTTACTAATCTAAGTCCAGGTACGTATACCTTAATTGTTAGAGATAGTTTAAATTGTTCAACAACATACAGTAGAACAATAACTCAACCATCCGCAGTTGTTGTTTCGGATTCGGTAACTAACCCTACTTGTTATAATGGTAGTGATGGTTCTGTAATACTAACCTCTTCTGGTGGTACAGGAACAAAAACATATTCCATAAATGGAAGTACGTACCAATCATCGGGGTCCTTTACGGGATTAGGTGTTGGTATTTATACGGGTTATGCTAAAGATTCTAATGGGTGTATTGACACTGTAGGGTTTACCTTAACTAAAACGGCACCTACAGCCACCATAACCTCAAACGGTGCACCATGTTATGGGGACAATGGTTCTATTTTTGTAAATAATCCTACAGGTGGTGCTAACGGTCAAACAACTAGTTATTATGTTAAACTTGATTTGGGTAGTTATATCCAATTCAGTAGTACTTCATATTTATTCACTAATGTTTCTGTCGGTAACCACACAATCCACATAAAAGACGGTCTTGGTTGTGAAAAGTCGTATTCAGTAACAGTAACGCAACCAACACAGTTAAATGCAGGTTATAGTAGTTTAACCGAACCAACATGTTATGAGAGTTCTGATGGTTCAATTACATGGACACGATCTGGAGGTACTTCACCATATACATATACCGTAAATGGTTCACAAATAACGAACTTAACCCAAACGGGATTAAGTAACGGGACATACACATTTATTGTTACCGACGCAAACGGATGTACGGATTCACAAAGTGTTACACTTTTAAAATATCCTATAACAGTATACACAACTAAAACAAATGCAACATGTAATGGATTCAACGATGGATCGGTTACCTTAAATGGTATGAGTGGTGGTAATAGTGGTATATATCAGTACCAATGGAATGGTGGTTCGTGGATCAATTTTACAGGTACTGTTATTCTATCAAGTACGCTAAGTGCCGGTACCTACTCATTAAATGTTAGGGATTCGAGTAGTTGTATATCTTCTTACTCCATAACTATAACACAACCAACGGCAGTCGTTGCTTCAGCATCGGCAACTAACCCTACTTGTTATAATGGTAGTGATGGTTCAGTTACGTTAAGTGCGTCGGGAGGTACAGGAACAAAAACATATTCACTAAATAATGTTAATTATTTCTCTTCAGGGTTTTTTAATGGGTTATCAAATGGAAGTTATATAGGTTATGCTAAAGATTCTAATGGGTGTGTTGATACCGTCGGATTCACTTTAAATAGGTCAGCACCAAGTGCAACCATAAGTCAAACTAACATCTCATGTAACGGTGGATCAGATGGATCTATAACAGTATCAAACCCAACAGGTGGTGCCGGAGGTAATGTACAAAGTTATCAAGTTAGGTTAAACTTAGGTTCTTATATATCATTTTCAAGTAGTAGTTTACTGTTTTCATCATTATCGTCGGGTTCTAATACGATTTATTTGAAGGATAGCTCCTCATGTGTAAGGACGTATAGTGTTACTCTAACACAACCAACGGCACAAACGGCAAGCATATCTACGTTTACGGACGGACCAAATGGTTCTATAACCGTAACATCTTCAGGTGGTACGTGGAATAAAACATATAGACTTTATAACGATACAACATCCCCATATACAGTTGGTGGTGGTTCTTTAGTTGCCACAATAAGTAACGTTACATCGGGAAATCCAACACAAACATTTTCTAATTTAGTTGAGGGGTATTATTATGTAATAGTAACAGATGCAAACGGATGTACGGCAACAACCTCTATACAAAGTACCTTTGAACCATCAGGCGGGGGTGAAACATATTATAGATTATCAACATGTGATAACGGTACAGACGTTCTTGCTAGTAAAACATTCGGGTGTGATGGGACAAACCCAACTCTAATGGGGACGTCCTTTAACGTTGGTGACGTTGTACAATTTGTTTATACTAACCAAGGATGTGGTACGGCTAAGTACTGTGGAACGATACAGGATGTAAATTTCAGTGCTCCGAGTAGTTCTAACGACGTATTAATTAGTAGTGATCAAACCTATTTCTGTGGAGATAGTATACACTGTTAACCTAAATGATTAAATGAATATTTATAATATATGGGATTATTAATTAGAATACACGACATAGTTTCACCAAATAATTTTGATTTATTTATTGGTACGTCACCTTATGGTCCGTTTGCTCATATACATAATCCAGATACGGGAAATGGTAATTACCCATCATCAGAATTAAGAGATTATAACACGGACCCAATATATATTGGAGATAACAACCCACCAATAAGTGGGGGGACCCCATCCTTTGATGAGGTAATTATACCCGTCTTTGAGGTTGGATATCACGTACCCGATACACCCTTTTTAATTGAATTTGATAAACAGTATTGGATAAAATTAGTTGATTTAACAAATAATATTGATAGTTGTGTGGGTAATAACACACCTAGATATATTGTCGAAAATATCTTTATAAATGACTCTAAGACATTTGAGTGTTATGATAGGATTTCTTTCGATGTAACATACGACCCTGAAACATGTGCACCACCACCATGTGATTTTGATATAATCGTTAATACAACACCACCATGTGATTTTGATATAATCGTTAATACAACAACATAAAAAACATAACATCGATAATGAGTAAATTAATAAAAATAAACCTATCATTGGATTCAGACCATAGTTTGGACGACTTTCCTGTTGATATATATACGGGAATCACTTCAGGTGATACCACAAATTGGGTATATACAGAAACACCTGTATTAATTGAAGGTGGTTATACTCAATCTGTTTTAGATATTTACATTGATGATGAAATATTAAACTTTGGGGTGAAACTTGAGAGTGTTGGATGTTATAGTCAGGATTTATTTGTGTTATCGCCGAGAGTGGATTGTAAGTTATGTGGAAATATTGAGGAATTACCGGCCTCAACACCAATACCCGGAACACCGAGTCCAACAAGTACACCGGCCTCAACACCAATACCGGGAACACCGAGTCCAACAAGTACACCAGCCTCAACACCAATACCGGGAACGACACAACCAACGCAAACAGTTACACCAACACAAACGGTGACCGTTACTAGTACCCCTAGTCTTACCACTAGTATTACACCAACAACAACACCGACATTAACACCGACCCCAACAGATGATAGTGTGACATCTCCAGATAAAATGTTTTTAGAGGGTAATTTCGGAGTGTCCCAATATCAAAATGTGGTTTATACTGCTGTTTGGGGTGTTGCGGGTAACCCTAAGACTGTTAATCAACAAGTGGGACCTTCTATATATTGTAATGCGGAATGTCAAGATTCAGATCCTTATAATGGGGTACCCACTGGTGCTGGTACTGTAAGAATAAGAAGAACGGCCCCTGACACTACTGTGGATGATACTACAGACATAACCTTAAATGTTATTGGTCCCGGTTTCATAAATGGTAGTTCCTCTGTAACATATACTCAAGGGCAATATGTAGATTATACCTTTGATTTTAGTGGAATTACATCCGATACGGAATTAAGGGTGGTAATTTATGAAGGATAAAAATATTAACAATAAATTAAAATAAAATAAAATAAAATGTCATATCAAGTTACACTAACATTAGATCCACAATATATTGGGACATCAAATGCCGATAATTTTACTATTATTGGTAAACATAGTGGCGGTAATCCGTCAGACTATATTATTGAAGATAACGTACCAAAGTCAGAATTAATTACAGGTAAAACCTATACTGTGGCGGATACAGTCACAGGTGGTACGGTGACCGCCACAGGAATATGTAATGGAACGGTAAATTGGGTGGGATTAACCATTACCCCACCACCTATAGAGGTTGATACAGATACTGAGATAAATATATTCTTTGATTCTTCAGGTTCCATGGGTAGTACGGAAGCACCTTTAAATACCATGAAAAATACAATATTAAAGAATTGTTTATTACCATTTTTCGATAATGATAGTGATCTATATGATCAAAGAGTTAGGGTTACGTCAATAGGTAACGAAAGAGCAATAAATTGGATTAGTACAACGGGTACAACACAATCAATTACTAACGTCATTAACTTAGCTTTTGCAGATGAAAGTAATGTTTACGAAGCGGAAGGTCCCTCAACAGGTGGTTGGGTAGATGGGTCTACCACGGGTAATGCGGATATTGGTTTATTAAGAACAACATTAAGTAATGCCCCAACAACCGATTATTTGAGAGGAATCATATTTGGGGTTAATACGGGTCCAGGGTCCTATCCTAACTATGGTCAATTCCTTACGGAGGTTTTTGATGGTGATGGAGTTAACGATAGTTCAGATTATTATTCTGGAACTAATGGATTAAGGGATAAAAGTGAAGTTAGTTTTGTTAATAACGTAACACCCGGATCAACACCACAATATTATGCGGATTTAATCGTAACAGCGATAAATAATTTAGGTTATAATTTACCTTCTTGTTAAAAATTTATAATAAATGGGCGTTTTAATAACAATAGAGAATTTATATGAAAATGGGGTTTGTGATGAATATAACATATATTCAGGAACTACCTACAATATAAATGATGCGGTTTCAATGGGTTCACATGAATTACCATATGAATGGGATGGTGGAGATTTTAACGGAAACCTCTATGTGTTTGTAGAACACTGTGACGGTCATACCCCACCCCCACCAAATAACGAACCAATTAGACAAGGTGGGTTTCAAGTAAAACTAATTACCATTGATTGTGAACCACCATGTAACGCCAACCCAATAATCGTTAGTAACACACCAACACCGACTCCATTACCCACATCAACACCACAACCAACTCCCGTACCAACACCAACACCTATACCATGTGATTTACAAATTACAAGTACCGTAACAACAGACCCTACTAATCAAGAAGGAACAAACGGAACTGTAACTATCGAATTCACAACAACACACGGACCGACAACATACACTTTAAATGGAGTACCGCAAGGTACTTGCACTTCCCCCTTAGTAATCTCCAATCTAATATCTGAGGTTGAATACACAGTAATAATTACAGACAGTAACGAATGTACTGACCAGACAACGTTTACCCCCGGACAAACATCATTTACATTCCCAGCAAACTATATAATGCTAACATACGAGTTTGTTGATGGGCGTGACCTAGATACAAGAACTAGAATAGTAACCCCGGATGTTGGGCAGGATACACAGAACGAATATTTAGGATGGTCGTGCCAGTCTAAATGGCCAGTAACAAGCACAGAATATTTAACTTGGAGCGGCGATAACACTGGAACAGGATTTGAATCAGTATTAGTTAATATAGATGAATTTAATGCTGCCAATCCATCTGCAACTGAGATTGTTATGGATTTAAGAAGTTTTTGGTACGGTACAGTCGGCAGCAGCCCTGTAAACATAGCAGCAACATTATGGGAAGGTGGAACACCGGTAAAAAACGGGTTCATATGGACAAATCCTACTGCTACAGATACATACAATATTAACTCAGTAGGTAAATTGGTAACAGATGACGGATCTCCTGATAAGGCTACATCATCTGGAGAAAGAGTTGCTACGTTAACATATAATTTAATAACAGGTGAAGGAGTATTAGATAACAATGATACAACTACACCAGTAGTCTAATAATATAAGATAATGACGGATAAAGACATAACATCCATACTATACCAAAGCATTAATGATGCAGGTCGAATTGAAATTAAAAATATAAATGAAAAAAACTTCTACATATTTAAAAGTTCATCAGATGAAAAATATATGGTATGTACGTTAAATGATACCCCGGATAACTTACATAGTAATGTTTTCGAAACATTAGCAGAATGCTATGAGTGGATTAATTTAAATTAGTAAATTATGGGTAGAAAAGTAAAAGTTAATTTTTCGTTAGATAATAGTCATTCGTTGGATGATTTCTCAGTTGATTTATATTCAGGATTAACGATGGGAGATGTCAATAGTTTAGTTTATGCTAATATTGTGGAAGATGACATTCCTTTTGATTTGGAGTTCGAAGATTCAGATTTAATTGTTAGTACAGATCCTGGTAATCCACATCACCCTTATTGTTATGTAAGAATGTCTTCAAATGGTTGTCATGATGTGGTGATTAAATTGGAAGTACCACGAGTTGACTGTGAAATATGTGCAAGATTTATTGAATTCATTGAACCTACACCAACACCATCGGCAACTCCAACCCCACCAAATAACGAACCAATTAGACAAGGTGGGTTTCAAGTAAAACTAATTACAATTGATTGTGAACCACCATGTAATTAGAAAAGATAAAACAATATAAACGATATTTATTAATTATAGAATATAAGACATGGAAAGACATTTCACAGTATCACTAACAGAAGGTACGAATAACGGACCCTACACAATTTACCATTCATCGGTTTCACCAAGTAATATTGCGGTGTTATACGGTACATCAACACCATCAAGTAACCTTACATTAACTCAAGTCCAAAATGGTAGTTTAGTTACGGTTCCTAATACTGCCACTAGTATTATATTATATAATACAAACCCTATAGTTATAAGTGATTGTCCCACTAATATGGTTGTTTTTCCATTAACACCACCATCAACACCAACACAAACAGTTACACCCACACAAACAGTATCTGTAACACCTACAATTACACCAACAAGTACACCGGCATCAACACCAGACCCAACACCAGACCCAACACCAGACCCAACACCAGACCCAACACCAGACCCAACACCTGATCCAACACCAGACCCAACACCTGATCCAACACCAGACCCAACACCTGATCCAACACCAGACCCAA
>Ga0209555_10000265_pt1 | contig 45226 bp, 52 predicted proteins | sample SaaInl85LU_5_DNA_FD_184643 | JGI IMG/M metagenome (GOLD analysis project Ga0209555, IMG submission 184643) | Marine microbial communities from expanding oxygen minimum zones in the Saanich Inlet - ESP_85LU_5_DNA (SPAdes) (version 2) | ecosystem: Environmental > Aquatic > Marine > Intertidal...
CTCTAATTGATAAGTACAAAGATAGTGAAACGTTTGCAGATGCAATTGAATTATTAGAAAAACTTATTGATGGTGACCCTTCACCCACTAAGAAATACTCTGAGTGGATGATTAAGCAAATGATTGGGTTAGGTCACCGAGTAGCCTATTCAATTGCCGATAACACCAATCTTTTTATCGATATCGTTGAATCATACCATAAGTTGGTACAATCAATCACACCTGAAGATATTGATTTAGCTGGTGAAATGTCTTCATTGGTTAATGTCGATAAGATTAAGACGGGACCTAAAGATATTAATAAATACGATAGTATTTGGGGGTTACAGGCGGTGTTAAGTGCAGTTAGTCGTAGACATACTAATAAAGAAAAAGAAAAAGAAGCCAAAAATAACGCGGATAGAATATATGAAGACGATAGATTTTTAATCGTACAACCATTCAATCACGACGCATCTTGTTATTACGGTCAGAACACGAAATGGTGTACGACCACTAAAGATAATCCAGGATACTTTGAACAGTATCATAGCGAGGGTAACCTATATTATATCATTGATAAGAAGTCCAAAGATGATACATGGGGTAAGATGGCATTATTAGTTAGAAATAACGGTAAAACTGAAGTGTATGACCAAAAAGATAGTATTAGGGGCGTAGACGTATTGTTAGAAAGATTCTCACCTATTAAAGAAGAAATTGTAAAACTTATAAAGGGTAGTAAAACCTATGAAACGCTAAAAGGTATTTTAGAAGGAAAAATTGACCCTGTTAGAGGAAGAATACAAAGCGTAAATTTAGGGGGTATCAAGAAAACTGGTGACGGTGAGTATAGTGTTAAAATTATTTTTGATGGTGTTCGTGATTTTTTAAAACTTTTCGAAGAAGAAGTTGAGGAATATGACTTACAATTTATTGGTGATGTGATTGACCCTCAGTATGGGCAGGACCTAAATCTTTATGACCCCTATAACTTTGATGATGATTTTCAAGAGGGGCATGTGTTGAATTATTTTAGTGACGAACATTTATCACTTTTAAAAGACATTCTTGAAATTTACAACCCTGAAATTTCAAAACTAATAATAGATAAGACAGGGCAATACAGTATAGGTGATGGTGACGAAGTTAAAGTTGCCAAATTTATGTCAGACACATTCGAGGATTCATTTATGGATTCTTTAAGTGAAATTTACAGCTATTCTATGGAAGAGGCTATGTTATCCGGCACACAAGAAGAGTTTATTGACCAATTATGTGATGTGTTATCAGATATCGGTTTCGTTAAAAATGGTAAAAACGCATGTTTTTATGAATATGAAATAAACTTAGCTGATTTAGTAAAACTATACGAGTCAAATGAATACCTTACCGATTTAGACTTATCTACTATGTTGAAAGAGGTGGTGTCGAGTGACGTGTCATTCCCGATTGATTATCCAAGTGAAGCAATATATAGTAATTTTGACGTTAAAACATTTGAATCCCATTTTAAAGATGATTTGGAATCTTTACTCGATAAGGAGTACGAAAAAATAGAAGGGGCTGATTACTTTGTAGATTTTAAAAAAACAATAGAAATCGTAGGTCAAGTAAAAAAACTATTTGGTGACTTTGGAAAATATAGAAAAGTACCGACAACAGATAACATTAATATTAAAATTAATAGTGTTGACCCTGAAACCAATAAAGTTGTCTTTACACTCAATAGATTTAACCCTGAAACAGATTCTTTTGAAACCAAAAGAGGAAAGTCTAAACTTTCCTCTATTTTATCTATGATGAATAACTATCAATTATTCGACCCATTTGAGTAATAGGTTTTCCCTAATTAGTTCGTATAATTTTATTGAGTCAGATTCATCCATATAGATAGTGTCACCGGTATGTTTACTCTGAATAGTAATCCCCCCAAATTCGAACTCAACCACATTATCCTCTAAATCGAAGGTATCACTTAAACCATCTAACAGAGTTTCATCCCAATCATCTAAGTCATTTTCAACATCATCTAAGTTAAAAAAACCATTATGGTTGTATTTTGGTGGTTCATAAGTGTACTCTTGTTTTTCGTACCCAAACTCGTTAACTAAGTTAATACCTGTTCTAATGGACTTTTCCACGTCATCTAATACGATAAACTCATTTGGGCTATGCATTTCATAATACCCACAAGAAATATTGATACAGGAAACATCACTCTTTTTCTTCAGTTGTGAAACGTCAGTGTATGGATGTGATTGTAACTCCATATCAGTTTCCATTGTTCTCTCGATAACAGGTAACGCTCTATTAATAAAATCACCCTTTTCTTCGAATAATCGAATACCCGAGCAAAGCTCGGTAATTAAATGGTTACCAGGTGCGTCGTATTGTACTATGTACCCAACATCGTTGAGGAATTTAACATCACATTTACTTGAACCGTGACACCCTGTTTCCTCAGAAACAAATAGTCCTACTTTTACATTTGACAGTACACGTAGTAGTTCCAAACAAATGAATATTCCACACTTATCGTCCCCACCAATCCCTGTTGGGTTACCATCAGGAGTATAGGCCTTTAGAACATCATATTGAGTCCCATCGAAAGTTCGTCCAAATGTTGGTGGTTTAGGTAGTGTTTGTTCCTCAACAATGATTTCGGGTACTAAGCTATGGACCGTATCAGTATGTGCCACAAACATTGGGAATTTACCATGAAATCCACTTTGTTGTTTTGTCGCGTAGATATTATTCATCTCATCAGTGTAGTATTCCACACCCTCAATACTGTCGAGTACCTTTGATATGTATTCAACCATTTGGTCCTCTTCATATGTTTTTGAAGGTACTGATAAGAGTTCTTTAAATCTTTCTACTGTTTTATTTTCCATTTCTTAATTATTTAATACAAATATAGGTATTATATTCTGTTTATCCTAATTGGGAGTGGGGTTTATTTAACCCCCTCCTCAACTATGACTTCTTCGTCCACAAATTTAAGTTCGTAGTTACGTCCGATTTTGATGTTTTGACGTAGGACCTCTTCAGAAATGTAATCCTCAATTTTCTCTTGAATTGCTCTCTTAATTGGTCTTGCCCCATATTTCTCATCATAACCTACATCACCTAACATTGTTTTAATTTCGTCTGTGAAGTTAATGTGGTAACCTAACCTTTCTAATCGTTTAGTTAATTTACCTAACTCAATATCCACAATCAGACGTACTTCATTTTCTTTAAGTGGGTTAAACACAATTACCTCATCTAATCGATTTAGGAACTCAGGTGTAAAGTGATTCTTAAGTTCTTTCTGTAGAAGTGCTTTCTTTAGGTCCTCATCCCCACTAACCCTTGCTGACGTATCGAAACCTACACCTGCACCGAAGTCTTGTAGTTTCTTAACCCCTAAGTTTGATGTCATAATAATCAAACAATTCTTAAAGTTGATTTTACGACCGAAACTATCGGTTAGGTGACCATCATCCAATACTTGTAATAGTAGTGAGAAGATGTCTTTGTTTGCCTTTTCAATTTCATCGAATAAAACAACTGAGTATGGTTTGTTTTTCACCTTCTCAGTAAGTTGACCACCTTCTTGGTGACCTACGTAACCTGGAGGGGAACCAATCAGACGAGACATGGTGTATTTCTCTTGGTATTCAGACATATCCATTCGGATGAGTGCTTCTTCATCACCAAATATTTCTTTTGCCAATTTCTTAGCTAAGTGTGTTTTACCGACACCTGTGGAACCTAAGAAAATAAATGAACCGATTGGTCGACTTGGGTCTTTAATACCCACACGGTTTCTACGAATTGCTTTAGAAATCTTATTTACTGCTTGTTCTTGACCGATGACCGATTCATTAAGACTCGATTCCAAATCCAGTAAACCTTCCATTTCATTTTGATTAAGCTTAGTTACAGGAATCTTAGTCATATCCGCAACTACGTCATAAACCATACTCTCCGTGATTTCTTTACGTTCTTCGTTCTGTTTCTTTTCGAAGTCATCCTTAACTTTTTCCAACTCTTTAAGTACTTTCTTCTCTTTGTCACGAAGACTGGCAGCTTTTTCATAGTCCTGTGCCTTTACCACGTCAATCTTTTCTAACTTAATTTTATTCGCGTCGTCTTTAAGTTTCTCAATATTCTCAGGTAGCTTAACAGAAATTTGACTACGTGCACCCACCTCATCCATAATATCAATTGCCTTATCAGGGAATTCTCTATCGGTGATGTAACGGTCAGCTAAATACACACAAGCCTCTAATGAATCCTTTGAGTATGATACTTTATGGTGTTCTTCATATCGAGACTTTAGGTTATCTAAAATAGTCATTGTCTCTTCAGGTGTTGCTCCGTCTACCATTACTTTTTGGAATCTACGTTCTAATGCCCCATCCTTCTCAATGTTTTCACGGTATTCATCGAGAGTCGTTGCACCGACACATTGTAGTTCACCCCGTGCGAGTGCGGGTTTGAAGATGTTAGATGCGTCTAACGAACCTGATGAGTTACCAGCACCGATGATTGTGTGAATTTCATCTATGAAGATAATAATGTCGGTATTTTCATATAACTCCTCTAATATTACTTTAAGACGTTCCTCAAACTGACCACGATACTTTGTACCTGCAACAATAGATGTCATATCTAAAGACACAATACGTTTATCACATAAGTTACGAGGACAATCCCCCTCATAAATTTTCATTGCCAAACCTTCAATTATTGCGGTTTTACCACAACCAGGTTCACCAATGATAATTGGGTTATTCTTTTTCCTACGAGAAAGAATTTGAGCAATACGGTTAATTTCACGGTCACGACCAACAACTGGGTCTAACTTACCTTGCTCTGCAAGTCTTATTAAGTCACGTGAAAAGTTATCTAAGACAGGTGTCCCTGATTTAGGTGTCTTACTTTGTTTTCCTTTTGAACTATCGTTCGGGTCGACTGATTCTATCATAATTTAGTTTTTATTTTTATGTTGTTACAAATATAGGGCAAATTTTTCTATAAAAAGTACGTATACCATAATTGTCAGTGTTTTTTTTGATTGACTGACATAATGTCATAAATGGTATTAAAATATACAAATGGCACATTTTTCATAGTTGAATTGTAAAGATAATAAATAATTTAATAATTAACACTATGTTTTACAGAAAAAGTATTTTTGATGAAATTTTAAAAGAGTTCGAAGATATGTTCGAAAATAAAAACACGACATATTATAGAGTCGGACCAAACCAGGTTTATTTCAGTTATTCGTCCAATGATGAGTTATCGAAACTTAAATCTAAACTCCAAGAAGCAGTAAATAATCAAGAGTTTGAAACTGCCGTTAAGCTTCGTGACCAAATAAAGTCTATCGAGGAAAATGGTGATAAAATTCAAAAATTGAAATTGAAACTTCAGGAATCTATAGATAAAGAAGATTTTGAAACATCTATTGAATTACGAGACGAAATAAAAAAATTACAACTTTAACTATGAAACCCTGAGAAATCAGGGTTTTTTTATATTTATTACTATGAAAGAACCGTGGTTAGAATACATTATTAGATTTGGGGATATGGAAGCACTTGAGGAATCATTTGTCAAATTTAGAGAGGCACTTAAAGATGCGGGTTTCAAGGAAGAGGAGTTACATAGTATATCATCGGCACCTGTAGAAGTTTTTATGATGAGAGACAACTTGGTTCAGAGAATACAAGATTCTAAAGACCAGATAAAAAAATACGGAATGTGGACCGATGAAGTTAAACGAAACTTTGATAGTTACATTGCACGTAAGTTATCTAAATTAGAAAAAAAATACCCTTTGTAATATGGCAATCAAAAGTGAAAAAATAGTAGGTAAACAAATCATTAATGAGATAAACTCATCTAACCTATCTAAGACAATATATCATTTAGAAGATAAGACATTAACCGTAACCTTTAAAAACGGTACGGAGTATAGATATGAAAGCGTACCTCATAAAATATACACTAAATTTAGACTATCCGAATCACAAGGTAGGTTTTTCAATACTGAGATATCTAAGAAGTTTAAATACGAAAAGATAACAAAGTAAATTAATACTCTATTTATAACTTATGGATAAGGTCGATAAAATAATATCAAGTTTTTATATTCAGGATGAACTAAATCCTGAAATATGGGACGATGGTGATAACGGTTCTTACGTAATGAAAAATGACGTTAGAGAATCACTGTTAAGTATCTCAAATGAATTTATTAATTTCTTAGGTTTAGAGATTTTCGTATCTGATATTACAATGACGGGCTCTTTATCGAATTATAATTGGTCAGAATTTTCTGACGTTGATTTACATATTATGTATGACTTCACAGAAGCGGGAGAACAGAAAGAACTTTATAAAGAGCTTTTTAAGTTAAAAAAGACTCTTTTTAATTCAACACACGATATAAAGGTAAAAGGATTTGAAGTTGAACTTTACGTTCAGGATTCATCTGAACCTCATTTCTCAACAGGAGTTTACTCAGTAATGTTTAATGAATGGATTAACGAACCAACTAAAGAAAGTGTAGCCATCGACGATAAAACATTAACTGAAAAGGCGGAGCAATGGATGGACATTATTGATGTCGTTATTGAAAATGCCAAAGACGAGGATTTAGAAACCGCGTTAGAATTAATCGATAAAGTTAAGGATAGACTTAAGAAATATAGAAGTTGTGGGTTAGAAAAAGAAGGTGAATATTCCTATGAAAATTTAGTATTTAAATTCCTAAGGCGTAATGGATATATACAAAAACTTTTTGATTTTACAAACGATTTAGTGGATAAGAATCTTTCTTTAGAACAAGAAGATAATTTATAATTAGTATCTAAATATGGGAAAAAATGTCAAATCCTTTATTTAGCTATATTTATATATAAAAACAACTATGGGACAAGGATGCGACCCGGCAACGGAATATGAAGCTTTTACAGGAGCAACGACTGTTCACGCAGTCTACACTAACAGTGAAGGACAAGATGTGGTACAATGTTCCACAGTTAAACTCGGTGGAAACGGAGTAAATAATTAAATAAGAAAAAAAACAAAACATAATAAAATGGGAGACTTAAAACCTATCGGAAGTGAAAAATTACAGGGTGACGAAAAGCTAAGACGCATCATGGAAATTGCACGTTATAACGAGACAGACCGTTCTGATAAGAATGTAAATGAAACTGTTGAATATACAAGACAGTTAGCAGATGGTAAACATTATAGTATAATTCAAGAAAAAAATGGATACATTATAAAAACTGGATTAAGTGAATCTAATACAGATTATGCTGAGCCTATTGAAAACAGAAGATACCATTCTTCATATTCTAAGGCCCTTAAAAAACTTAATTTAATGGCAAAAGAATTTAATATACTTCATGAAAATAATGAGGGTTTAAGTTTATTCGGTGAGCAAGACAAGAAGTTTGTTCTTAAAACACCAAAACCTGAAGTTGAAGAACCGGCAATGGAACCTTCAATGGAACCTGAAATGGATTTAGATATGGGTCTTGAATCTGGTGACGAAGAAGAATTAGATTTAGACATGGATTTAGACATGGATTTAGAAGCAGGTGGTGAAGAAGAGTTGGATATGGATATGGGAAAAGAAGATGATTCACCATCAGAAATGGAAGATGATATTTCTATTAAGGAAATCCAAAAATTAACAGGAAAGTTAGGTCAAAAATTAAGAACGATAGATTCTCAATCAGGTCTTTCCTCTGAGGATATTAAATATGTTTTAAACTCAATTATTTCTGCGGTCGATTTGGAAAAATTAAGTGAAGAAGATTTAGAAGATATCTTAGAAAATTTTGAAGACGATGAAATTGACTATGGTGTCGATGATGAAGCAGAATTAGATATTGATATGGGTGATGATTTAGATTTAGATTCAGAACTTGATATGGATATGGACATGGAGGTTGAGGAACCTGTAGAGTCGGAAATGTTTGAAGGTAATGAAACAGGAAGTAAGATTATGGATGAAATATTTTCAGAATCTAAAATAGATAGAGTATTGTCAAAGTACTTCGTGGTTTCAGGTGAAGAAAAATCATTGAATGAGTCAAAAAGTATTAAGAAATTTTTAACTGAAAAAACACAGAAAGTTACAATTAAAAAAGAGATGATTTCTATGTGTGAAACCATTGAACAAGAATTGACCGCTGATTTTTTATTAAAGGAAAACAAATCAATTAAATTCTTAGGAAAAACAAATAAAGGTAATTTAGTTTTTGAAAATGAGGGTCAACAAATAAAAGTCTCTCAAAAAGGTGAATTACTGTGAATTTAATATACGTTAACGAACTTGGTCCCAATTTTAAAGGGGATAACATATACGAGTTTATTTTTAGTGACGTTGACGATGTATGGGGTGAAGATTGGGATAAAGAACCGGCAGGTGGTAGTCCCACTCCACCCCTAATTCATTTTATAAAGAAGGTTGGTGTTTTAAGAAATTCAGGAATTAATTTAAATTTAATCCAAAATTCAGATTTTTTCTCTGTCTATGATGCAGTAGAAGGTGTAATATCCTTAGCGTGGGAAGACAGTGAGAGTACAGCCATAACGGAAGATAAGTTTACCCGTTTAGTATTTAGATACGGGGACACTGTTAAAGAAGTGGAAGATAAGATATATGAAAGAGATATCATATTGACATATGAAAAAAATATTATAAATCATGAACAATAAAAAAATTTCAAGTTTATTAAATAAAGGTATTAAGTTTGATACATTAAAAATGTTAAATGAAACTCAAATAAATACATTATACACTGCAGTTGTTGGTGAACAAAGTCTTACGGATAAAGTGGAAGACGTTAAACAGATGGGTGCCGAACTTTCACAGTTAAACCAACAAATAGACCAAACAATACAAAAGATTGGTGAGGATGACTCTGAAGAAGAATTAAATGAGTGGGGTAGTTCAGACCAACACTTTTTTAATCAATCAATTCATAAGCAGTTAGGTGAACCTAAATCAATGCCAAGCCCGTTTAGTGACGAACTAGAATCGGCCGTTGAAGATGCTGTCGACTTTTATTGGGATGATTGGGAAGAGTATCAAACAGATAGAGATGGTTTAATAAGACACGGAAAAAAGGCATATTTAAGAAGTTATTTTAAAGATAAATTCGATATGTTAGTAAAAATGTTTGAACCTGTATCGGATGAGGGTGACTCTGAAGAAAAATTAAATGAGGATGATGTTGATAACATTAAACCATTCAAAGGTCAACAGACTCAAGACCCAAAACAAGTTGGACCGTCCACTGATGATGGTATGGGTAATTACCAAGATGGTATGGATGAAGGTGAGACTACTGAAGAGTTTAAATCTAAGTCACAACAAAAATACTTCTTTGCAAAATGTGAAGAAGAAGGTCCAAAATCAAAATGGTGTAAAATGGCCGATGAATTTGCGGACGACACAGAAGACTTTAGTAAGTTACCTGAAAAAGTTAAAAAAGAAGAAATTAGGAAAATAGAAGAGTCTTTAGTATCTTTGGTGAAGAAACACATACCGAAGATTATGAGTAAAAAAGATTTATTAAAACTAACTGAACAAGGTCCTGGAACTAAAGAGGCCCCTGTTAAGACACCAACAAGGACTAAACCAGACCGAAAATCACCTTACAAACCGAAACACAAACCAGCACCAAAAGCGGGTGACACTAAAACCGCACCACCAAAAGTGAAACCAGGGACAATTCAGAAACCTGATAGAAAATCTCCGTATAAACCAAAACACAAACCAGCACCTAAGGCTGGTAAAGAAGGTTTACCTGAGTTTTTAAAGTTTAACCAATTAAATATACAATTTAGAGATGAGCAAAAAAATTAACGAAGCACCAATTAGTTATGGGGACCGTCCTGAGAGGATGGCATCAGACATTCAAAAGAAAATTGAAGATAGAGATACACCACTTTCAAGTAACCCAGGTTTAGATATTGATGTTGACGGTGATGGTGTTGTTTCATCATTTGAAGAGTTATTAGCGTCAAAAAGATTTGGAGACGTTGTAGATAAGGTAAAACACTACACAGGTTTAACTGACATATCTAACCCTAACTCACTTATGGAGTTACAGATGATGTTACAAAGAGCCGTACAACAGGTTAAATCTATTGAGTCAAGTAATGAAGAATATCTTGAAAACTTAGCCATTGATTTGGTTAAGAAAGAAATGGCATTACCTGACGACGCATTTCAATTCGACGTTGAATTGTTATCAGGTATGGGTCAAATAGATACTTCTAAAATGAGAGGTAAATCAGACGAAGAACCTGATGAGGAAGAAATAATGAAGTCTTTCGGTGACCAAAACTCCGAAGACATGGAAGATGATATTGAAGCATTTATGGATGCAATGGATAAGTTTGACATGGAAAAGGCAAAAAGAAGGTTCATCAATTCACTTATTCAAGGGGCGTCGAAGAAAGGACATTATATGTTCAACCTGGTTCGTGACGAATTAGACCGTTTAGACCCATCATTACTAAACCTTTATGGTGTGTTAATGTCAATTGCTGATTTAATGTATTGGATTATCCCTGACGAGATGACACAAATGATGGCTGGTCAAGGTGAAGGTGTACAAGGTTCAGAAGAGGTTGACGAAACTACCGACCCACCAACAATTAGAGCGAAAGGATTATTCTTCCCTGTTTTACTACACGAACTTATTAAAGGTGTTTATGAGGTATTAGGTACTCAAGGGTTACCAGACGACCCTAAAGCGGCTGAAATGGTTATGGGTTCTCAAGATACATTACCTTACGAGATATGGGATTTAAGGTTAGGTCCTGTTATTTGGGAAAAATTCACATCTGCATATCCTGAAAATTTATATGAGGATGATATGAGAGAAATACAGAACTACTTATTTTCTCGTTTCTCTTCACTATCGGCTGAAGAATTTTTTGAAGTTGCTAGAGAAATATTGGGTGAAACACAAAAAGGTCAAAAAATCGTTAAAAGAATGATTGATGAAATTATCGAAGAACTTCGTCAATACGACTTAGAGGATGCTTTAGGTGGTAATGAGTATGATGATGACGACGAAGATGATGATGAAGGTTTCAGAGATTTCTTAGGTGGTTTAGGGATTGATTTAACATAAAACACTCTTATTTTTTTTAAATGGGTTTAACTAGGGAAAAAGTTTTAATTGAGTATGCTAAGATTGTAAAAGACACATCTTACGCACTTAAAACTTATCTACAAACCTACGACAACACACAATCACGTTACGTACCTTTAGAGTTGTTTCCTGACCAAGATAGGTTAATCTACGATTATGATAATCATGAGGAGAACATAGCTATTAAGTATAGACAGGCGGGGGTATCAACAGTGACCGCAGCGTGGGCATCAAAGAAATTAGTCGTAGCTAAAAAAAGTAAACCTGAGAAGGTTCTAATTATTGCAAATAAATTAGATACCTCTATGGAGTTTGCCAATAAGATACGTTCTTTCGTTGACCAATGGCCCGAATGGTTAGGGGTTGGTTTCTCAAATGAAAAGAATTCACAAAGGCACTTTAAATTAACTAACGGATGTGAAGTTAAAGCCGTGGCGACATCTAAAGATGCATTACGTGGATATACACCAACAATACTTATTTTTGATGAGGCGGCATTTATTGACGCTGATGAAGACTTTTGGTCAGCATGTATGGCATCTCTATCCACAGGTGGTAAAGTAATCGTTATATCAACCCCTAACGGGTTTGACCGTATATACTACGCAATTTATGACCAAGCATTAAGGGGTATGAATGACTTTAAGATTACCGACATGTATTGGTATAGGGACCCCAGATACGCCAAGAACTTACAACTTATAAAATGTAAGGACATTATTCACTATATGTTAAATCGTGATGATTATAATGATAGTGAAATAATTATTGACTACTCACATATTGACCCCAGAGATAGGGATTTCAAAGAGATTGGACTAAAGTTCGATAAGGGATATAAACCATATTCCACTTGGTTTGAGTCTATGGCTAAAAAACTTAAGTTTGACCGTAGAAAGATTTCTCAGGAATTGGAGTGTAACTTCTTAGGTTCAGGGGATAATGTAATACCCAATGAGACTATAGAGAAATTAAAGGAGAATTATATCACACCTCCTGAGAATAGATTTATGGGTGGTGCAATGTGGCAATGGAAAGAACCTGTGCCCGGTCATAAATACATTATGGGTATTGATGTGTCTCGTGGAGATAGTGAAGATTTTACAACATTCTGTATTATTGATTTTGATGAGAGAGAACAAGTTTTAGAGTATTTAGGAAAGATACCCCCAGATGTTGCTGCTGAAATAGCATTTAAATGGGCAACAATGTATAATGCATTTGTGGTTATAGATATCACTGGAGGTATGGGTGTATCTACTGCGAGGAAGCTACAGGAGTTAGGTTATCAAAACCTTTATGTTGAGGGTGTTAACGCCGCCGATAAGTGGAAATATAACCCTAATGCAATGGATAAGATACCTGGTTTAAGCTTTAACAATAAGAGAGTTCAGATTGTCGCTGCGTTTGAAGAGGCATTAAGACACGGATATAAAGTACGTTCATCAAGATTACTGAATGAATTAAACACATTTGTATATGTTAACGGTAGACCAGACCACATAAAGGGTCAACACGATGATTTAATTATGGCAATTGCCATGGCTATTTATGTTGGTGAAAATTCATTCACATCATTAGAGAAGGTTACTAATCAAACTAAAGCGATGGTTGATAGTTGGTATGTACAAGAAACAAAGGTAAATAATCCAGTGGATAATTATAATCCATCCTTATCTGCACTACCAAATGACCCATATAGAAATAGTGGTCGTGGAGGTGCAACAAAAAGTGATTACGAAAACTATTTATGGTTATTCGGAGGTAGAAGATAAAAGATTGAATAATTGTAGAATTTTACTACTATTTATATAAAAAAAGAAAATGGCAGAAAATAACTTTACTGTTTGGCAGAGATTAACCAAAGTATTTGGTCCTGATTCAACATTGGACCAGCAACCGCCTGTATATAATTTTGATAAAAAAGAATTATTAAAAACACGTGACAAAGAGGAGTATGAAAGAGAAAAACTCCAAGCTCAACAAACCTTATACCTTGGTCAACAATGGCAAAAGGTTGAAAATAACCTATATACTCAAGCAGTTTATTATGAACCAACTAGATTAGCTGCGTTTTACGACTATGAAAGTATGGAGTTCACACCTGAAATATCGGCAGCACTTGACATATATGCCGAAGAGTCAACAACTGCAAATGAGGATGGATTTATTCTACAGGTTTATTCGGAAAGTAAAAGAATAAAATCAGTACTTACTGATTTGTTTAACAATAGATTAGATATTGACACAAACTTACCAATGTGGACAAGAAACACCACTAAGTATGGTGATAATTTTGTTTACCTTAAATTAGACCCTGAAAAGGGAATTATAGGTGGTCAACAATTACCTAATATCGAAATTGAAAGATTAGAAAGAGGGATGACCTCATCACCGGGTCAGCATGGAATGCAACAACCCACAGGTGATGCGGATGAGGACGCACTAAAGTTTAAGTGGAAGGTTAAAGACATGGAATTTAACACATGGGAAATTGCACACTTTAGATTATTAGGTGATGACCGTAAACTTCCGTATGGTACGTCTATGTTAGAAAAGGCCAGAAGAATTTGGAAACAACTTATTCTTTCTGAAGATGCGATGTTAATTTATAGAACATCACGAGCACCTGAAAGAAGGGTATTTAAAGTATTTGTTGGGAATATGGATGACAAAGATGTTGAACCGTATGTACAGCGTGTAGCCAATAAGTTCAAACGTGACCAAGTTGCTGACCCTCAAACGGGTAATGTAGACTTACGTATGAACCAAATGGCGGTTGACCAAGACTATTTCATACCTGTTAGAGACCCTAACTCACCAAACCCAATTGATACCTTACCTGGAGCAACAAACCTTTCTGAAATTGCAGATATTGAATATATCCAAAAGAAGTTACTTACTGCGTTAAGGGTACCAAAAGCATTCTTAGGTTTTGAAGAGGTAACGGGTGATGGTAAGAACTTAGCATTGCAGGACATTCGATTTGCTCGTACTATCAATAGAATACAGAGGTCTATGATACAAGAGTTAAATAAGATAGCAATTATTCACTTATATATTTTAGGTTTCGAGGACGAATTACAAAACTTTACATTAGGTTTAACGAATCCATCGTCACAAGCGGATTTATTAAAGGTGGAACAATGGCAACAGAAGATTCAACTTTATAGAGACGCCACAAGTGACCCAGGAAATGGTATACTACCTGTTTCATCATCTTGGGCTAAGAAACACATTCTTGGTTTCTCTGATGAGGAAATTAAGCTTGATTTACAACAACAACGTATCGAAAGAGCAGTTGCAGGTGAATTAGAAAAAACACAGGAAGTTATTATTAATACAGGTATATTCGACAATCTCGATAAATTATACGGTAAAAAGGATAATGGTGTTGAAGAAGGTTCCGACACTCAAGGTGGGGACGACTTAGGTGGTGGTTCTGATTTCGGTGGTGGTTCTGACTTTGGAGGTGGCTCTGATTTCGGAGGTAGTACTGACTTAGGTGGTGATATAGGTGGTGAAATTGAAGACACTGGTGATGTTACACCTGAGAACTTAGTTAGGAATAAAGATTTAGATTTAATTCTCGAAGATTCAACCTTATTTGGTGATGACGAGACAATTGACCTTTCAAAAGCTAGACAACCATTAGGTGAAATCGAAGAAAAATTAAACCAGTTACTTAAATAACGATATTTATTAAATAAAAAAAGATATGAATAAGTTTGGTAATATAAAATCTAAGATAGAAAAAGTATTGGTTTCTTCTTATGGTAAGGATTCTTTTAAGAATAATTTGAAAGAATTTAAAAGTAGAATATTAGGTGATAAGAATTTGGCAGAAGCCTATTACCTTTACGATGAGTTAAACTCACAAAAAGGATTTACAAAAGAAATCGCGACTGAATATGTAAATGAATCGTTTGAAAAATTAAACGACATCATTAATAACAACTCAATGAAAATACAAGAGCTTTCTGAATGGGTAAACTCTATTTTATCTGAATCAGTTGAAAACGATTATGTTGACATTGATAATATCATATATGAGAAAAGTCTTACTAAGTTAGAAGTTGTTGTTGAGTCCAAACTTAAAATTCAAAATCGATTAACTGAAACTAAATTAGAAGATGTAATTAAAGAATCGGTAAATTTACCTTTATCAACTATGTTAAAAATAGCTTCAAACACATTTAATAAAGAATTTGATAGTATATCGGAATCTGATAAAGGGGAGTTAAAGAATCTTCTTTCAATGAGTAAAGAGCAAATTTCTACGGAGATTACCACATTAAAAGAGTCTGTGATAAATAAATTACAAACAACTATTAATGAAAATAACGATAAAGAAATCACTTCGAAAATAAGTCAAACAATACAAAAGATTAATGAAAGTGAAAATACATTAATCTCACTCTATAAGTTAAAACAACTACACGAAGGTCTATAATTAAAAAAGGATTCAGTTTTCTGAATCCTTTATTTTTTGAATATATTGGGCTTTTTGGTTTTTCTTCCTCTTTTTAGATGATGGTTTTTCATAGTATCTACCATCTCTTATATCTTTAAGTTGTTTGGTTTTAATTACCTTTCTTTTATACTCTTTAAGGGCTTTCTCAATCCCACCTTTTTTATTTACTCTTACTTCTATCATATTTGACTATTATAATAAATAGTATTTTAAAGTCAATTTTTGACTACCCCCTAAATGTTTATTATATTGTTATTAACAATAAACTAATAAGATATATGGAAATATATGAAAAAAGGAAAAAGTTCAAAGTTAGATATCTTTGAAAATGCAAAATGTAATTATGGGACGGTAGATGCCCATAATCTTAAATCAATATACATAACAATACAATCGTGGGTACAACCAAAAGTTGAGTCGGATAAGTGGAATAGAATAAACGGAAATTTAAATAGGAGTATAAAACATAACTTATTAGAGTCAGTAGACCCATTAATGTTTGAATCTCACAATATAGTTGATTTGGACTTAAGAAGTAGTGGTATGCAGGTCGGTAAAAAGTCTTTTATGAATTTAGAGGTTACTTTATTTTTAAAAGAACATGTAGATTTTAAATCACCTATTTTAAGAGATAGAGTTAAAAAAATATGTACATCAATATATAAAGACGAATTATACTCATCGAGTTATTTTACACTATCAAGGACGAAAACCAAAAATAAGGAATATTTATAGTAAATAATATTTCGTGAAAATAAAAATTACAGAATCGCAGCTAAATAATTTAAGAAAGGTCATCAGTGAGGGTAACACCGCAATTGATGACCTTAACAATATTATTGACCCAAGTGATTTCACTTATGAAGGTGACTTTACTGTTGTTACTTTTAAAAGTGTAATGTTAGAAGGTGATATTGAAGATAATGACATATCTGTAAGAGTTTTTATTGATAAGATTTTATATACCTATGATGGTGAGCAAGACGTGACTGGATTCGCACTTACTTGGGCAATCAAAGACATTTATTCAGGAGATGATTTATCATTGGCACTTGCGATTAATAATGAAGTTGCTAAGGTAATGAATGACAAATATTCCAAATACATTGGAGTTCAAGTTAGTGAGTGGGATATCATAATAGAATAATACTATTTTCTAAGTATTTATAATAAACATTTAACAATATGAGAGTTTTAGGACCACAAGATACAGGTAAAGGAATATTAATCGAATGGGATGCAGGATATGTTAACCCTAACGATAGTCGTAACGCGGAAATAATCAAAGAATCATATGGTCAGTTAGACCACTCAAAACCATTTGAGTTTTACGCAGTATTACAAAAGTTCGATACACCAAACCGAAATGGTCGTGTGTACCCTGAAAAGATTTTACGTAGAGAAGCCGATAGATACGGAGAAGCAATTAAAAAAGGTTTATCAATTTCAGAACTTAATCACCCCGAGTCCTCATTAATTGATTTGGACCGAGTATCTCACCTTATCACAGAAATGTGGTGGGAAGGTAATACCTTGATGGGTAAGATTAAACTATTAACTTCACCAGGTTTCCATCAAACGGGTGTTGTGTCATGTCCTGGTGACCAAGCGGCGAATTTAATGAGACAGGGAGTCACTATGGGAGTATCTTCACGTGGTGTTGGTTCATTGGCCAAGAAAGGTGAAAGAAATGAAGTTCAAGAAGATTTTGAATTAATATGTTTTGACTTAGTATCATCACCATCTACACCTGGTGCATATCTTTTCCTTAATAAGGATGATAAAAACAAGTACGAAGAGAATTTAGAAGAAGAAAAAAGACCCGAACCTGAAGCAAGATTAGACGGTGGAATGGGAGCGTCTATTGACTTAATGAAAAGATTATCTCATTATTTAGATAATTAAAAATTTATAAAACCATGAATGAAAAATATTTCGTAGCAAAAATTCAGTATGACCTACCTGACGACAACACTGGGAAAATTAAAAAAATTAGAGAAGAAAAACTTGTTAAAGGTTATAATGTGACTGAAGTAGAGTCTAAAGTAACTAAGAAGTTTGAAGGTTTTCCACATGATTGGAGAATCACAGCATGTGCTGAAAGCAAGATTGACGAGGTTTACGAGTAAGTAAAACAAGTTAAAAATTTAAAAATCGGGGGGTAACTTCCGATTTTTTTATGCTTATATATTTCAAAAATGATATTTTTTGTGTTTTCCTAATATTTATATCATAAGAATAAATAAACAAACGCGCAAAAAACAAAAAATGGCAAACGAAACTAAAAAATCATTAGTTGAAGAGGCACTACTACAAATGAAGAATTTGGAGGAAGCCGTAACGGAAAATGCAAAAGGAATACTTGCTTCTACTATGAAGGAAGAAATCAGTGAATTAGTAAAAGAATCACTCTCTGAGGAAGAGAAGGTTGACGCAGTCGAAATGGAAGAAGGTTCAAAAATGGGAAAAGAGTCAGAAATGGCTGAACAAGAAATGGAACTTGACATGGAAGACGAAGTAGAAGATGAAATGGATATGGACATGGATATGGACATGGAAATGGATTCTGATGAAACTGAACTTGATATGGATATGGATAGCGAGGAAATGGATATGGAAGACGTAGAAGATATGTTAGACATGGACTTACCTGGTGATGAAATGGAAGTTGATGGTGAAGAAGAAATTCTTATACCACTTGATTTAACAGGTGCATCTGACGAGGAAATCATGAAGGTTTTCAAAGCTATGGGTGAAGAAGATGGAATTATCATTTCTCAGGATGGTGATGAAGTTACACTTAAAGATGACGAAGCAGATGTTGAATACAAAATCCAAATGGAGTCTGAAGAAAAAATGGAAGGAATGGACCACGAAGTTGAAGAAGAAATGTACGAAGGTGACATGGAAGAAGATATGGATGAGGTTGTTTACGAAATTGAAGTTTCTGATGAGGAAGATATGGAAGAAGGGTATAATGAAGAGGAAGTTTCTGAATATAAAGAGGAAGCAACTGAAGAGTATGGTGGTAAGAAAGGTGATGACTCTAAGTCACGCAAAGATTACATGGACGAAGAAGAGATGGAAGGTGAAGCTACTGAAGGTATGGTGAGAAGTCACGCTGCTGGACGGAAAGCATCGTCTGACAAGTCTAAAGGTTTACCAAGACCATCCTCAATCCCTAATAAAGCTCGTTATAACGAGTCTACAGAGAAAGAGATTCAACAACTTAGAGAAAAGAATGAAGAGTACCGTAAGGCACTTAACATCTTTAAAGAGAAGTTGAATGAGGTTGCAGTGTTTAATTCAAACCTAGCTTACGCTACACGTTTGTTCACAGAAAACACAACCACTAAGCAAGAAAAAATCAATATCCTCAGGAGATTCGATTCAGTAGAAACATTGAAAGAATCAAAAGGACTATATAAAACGTTTAAAGACGAATTCGAAGGTAAGTCGGCAAATACAATTTCAGAGTCTATGTCTGAAAAGGTATCTAAGTCACCATCTAAAGGTTCTTCTTCTAACCTTATAGAGTCTAAGACATATGAGAATCCACAGTTCATGAGAATGAAGGATTTGATGTCAAAAATAATTAAATAAAAATAAAACTTAAAATTAAAAATTACTAAAATGGGAGCATTATTAGAATCAGGTCTTGTAGGTAACATCGGGTTAAAACACCTAAAAGTTATCAAAGAAGACACAATCAACAAATGGGACAAGCTAGGTTTCTTGGACGGACTAAAAGGTCACTTAAAAGAAAACGTGGCTCAGTTATACGAAAACCAAGCGTCTCACTTAATTAACGAAGCGGCAAACGCTTCTGACTCAGGTTCATTTGAAACTGTAGTCTTTCCTATCGTTAGAAGAGTATTCTCGAAATTACTAGCTAATGATATCGTATCAGTACAAGCTATGAACTTACCAATCGGTAAATTGTTCTACTTTGTACCTAAAATCCAAACAGCAAACGCTGGTGGAGTAGACGGTACACACTATAAACCATACGGAGCACCAGGAGGTCCAACATCTACGGATACAGGATACACTGCTGGACAAAAGAATCTGTATGACCAATTTTATGAAGGTGAAACACCAAATTCTGACCCTGCAGGTCTTTTCGATTACTCGAAAGGTAAATACGCGGCAATTACTAAAACTCTTGTTAACGTAATATGGAGTGGTAGTGAATTAGTGGTTGACCCAGCTTCTGCTTACACAGGTAACACAAGAGAAGTGATAGTTGCACTATCTGGTTTCTCAAGTGCTGGCGCTGGTAAATTAATCGGACCTGACGGTAACGCAATGGATACTGAAGAGTTCTTAGCTTCTTTAGAGGTTAAAACTGCAAGTGGTACTAAGTACTGGAACTTTAATGTGGTAACACAGAAGTACGGTAAAGGTATTGTAGGATACGGTAGTGAAGCATCTACAACATTCCCAACTAACGGACCTGGTGGAAAATATGACAATATCTGTGATATTGAAGGTATTATCTACTTATCTATTGATACTTCAACTCCAGCTGCGATTGGTTCAACATCATCATTAGATGGTTACACGGGTACTACATTTGCAACTACACCATCATTCCAAGCAACTTACAGAATCTATGAAACATTAGAATTTGAAGATGCTATTGGTGAAGTTTCTTTCGACCTTGAAGCAGTTACTGTTTCTGTAACAGAAAGAAAATTAAGAGCTCAATGGTCTCCAGAACTTGCACAAGATGTTTCTGCATTCCACAACATCGATGCTGAAGCTGAATTAACAGCTTTATTGTCTGAACAAGTGGCTGCTGAAATTGACCGTGAAATCTTAAGAGACTTGAGAAAAGGAGCAGCTTGGTCATTACGTTGGGATTACAACGGATGGAAGAGAGTATCTAATGGTTCAGTTAACTATAACCAAAAAGACTGGAACCAAACATTGATTACTGCGATTAACCAAATCTCAGCTCAAATTCACAAATCAACATTAAGAGGTGGAGCTAACTGGATTGTTGTTTCTTCTGAAATTTCAGCAATCTTTGATGACTTGGAATACTTCCACGTATCAAACGCAGCACCAGACCAAGACCAATACAACATGGGTATTGAGAGAGTAGGTACGTTATCAGGTAGATACCAAGTTTACCGTGACCCTTACTTCCCACCTAACACAGTATTGATGGGACATAAAGGTTCTTCTTTATTGGATACAGGGTACGTTTACGCACCATATGTACCACTACAGTTGACACCAACTATGTATAACCCATTCAACTTTACTCCGATTAAGGGAATTATGACGAGATACGCTAAGAAAATGGTAAACAACCGTTTCTATGGTGTAATTACAGTTGATGGTGTAAGAACGTTCGATTTGAACTCTTTAAGATAATATATCTTAATACCAATAATAAAGGGGACCTTATGGGTCCCCTTTTTTTATGGGTTATAATTTCTTTTACAATGAGGTGATGATTCTTAAATTTTAATTTATTGCATAAAAAAAGAGGGAGTATTACCCCCTCTATTTATAACTAAACTAATATCATCCTTCCTTTTTCACTTCAGGTTCACCTGTTGGTTCCTGATGTTCACTGGCGGGTGAGGTCAGTACTCTGATGGCCTTAGAGACCGTCTCAGATTCTTCAATACCAAATGCACCACGTGTGTGTGCTGCTCTTGCGGCTTGAACTAATATGTATAACCCTTGGTCAGGTGTTAAGTTCTCAACAAACGAATTAAGGTCATTCATATTATTGTAGTTAATTGTGTTAAACAGTTGACCGATTGGTTTTGGTCCTTCTTGTTCTACACCATTATCTTGAGTTGTCTTTTCTTCTGTAGTTTCTCCTCCTACAACGGGTTCTACAGGTTTTTCTGTGTTTTTACTTTTTGCCATTTTTAGAAATATTCTTTTGTTTATGTATTTCGTAATATTTATATAATATATAATAGATAATATACTAATGTCAAGTTATGAGTAAATATATTCTTAGTGAAGATTTAGCCGTTTGGTTTGGGGATAAGAAGAAAAAGAAAGGTTCTTCTCAACCAAAAGGACCATGGGTTAACATATGTAAAAAGAAAAAAGGTGGTGGTCATCCACCATGTGGTCGAAAGGACGCAGATAAAGGAGGTTATCCTGTTTGTAGGGGCGCCGGAGTTGCTGGTAAAATGTCTCAGAAAGATAAAGATTCTGCATGTCGTAGAAAGAGAGAGAAGGAAAAGAAAGACACCCAAACAGGTAAAGGACAAAAGCCGACACGTATTAAAGTGAAAAATTACAAAAAAGAATCAACCCGTGAATTAACACATATGGTAATGGAGTCTATTGTTGGTGATTCTATTTTATGTGATAACTGTGGCTGGAAATGGAAAATAAAGGATGGTGGTGACGACCTATATGTTTGTCATAAATGTTGGAACGATAATACCCCTGAAGACTCAGATAGTGAGGTTAAGTTAATTGAGGGTTTATTACATTCGTATAGTAACACTAAAGAAACCATCTCTGAAGATATGAGGTACCACATGGATAACAACATACCATTATCTGAGAATATTTTTAGGACGGGTTCACCAAAGTATTTTGAGGTGATTAATGAAGCCAGAAAATTAAGAGAGCTTGGTCTTTACGAAAATGAATTAGATGACGAGTTGTTAAATGGTGATTTAGGTAAATTTTTCATCTATGAAGGTAATAGATTACCATTAGACTTCCCTATGGTAAATGAACAAGGTGCTGACACATCTTGGTCAAGAGATGAGGATAAAATAACTCTTAAAGATATTTTAGAACTAACAAAAGACATTAAAGTCACAAACTTCCCCACTAAAAAATTGGCAAATGTTGTGTTAAATTGGGATGGTAATCCTGAGGAAATAGATAGAATTAGCCAAGTAGAGGTTTCATCTCAATACCCTATTTTAATCATGGTAGATGAAAATAATAAAATTCAATGGATATTAGACGGAAATCATAGAGCACATAAAGCATTAAGGTCTAATTCAGAAACGATACCAGCAAAACTTATTAAACCATCGAATCTTAATCCTAAATCTAAAAAGATATTTGGTATATATGAAGCTGAGTATAAAGGTAAAGATGTTGATTTAAACAAACCAAAGTCAGGGGGTCCTAAGAAGTGGTATGTTTATGTTAAAAACCCTAAAACAGGTAAGGTTAAAAAAGTAAGTTACGGTTCCCCTGATATGACAGCTAAATGGAATGACCCTGAAAGGAGAAAATCATTTGCAGCTAGACATCAGTGTGCTAAGAAAAAAGATAAGACTAAAGCTGGTTATTGGGCGTGTAGAGCACATAAAGATTTTGGTAATAATGTATCGGGTAGATTTTGGTAATGGTATACGAACAAGAAAATATAGGAAATTTTAAATTTAAAAGAGTTTTTAGTGAAAATGTGGACTCTAATGAATTAATATGGCATAGAGACCATAATGACCGTAAGGTTTTTGTTGAAGAGAGTAACGGTTGGATGTTACAAATGGACGAAGAACTACCTCAGGTCTTGCAGGAGGGACAAACATATGTTATCCCTAAGATGGTGTACCATAGAATATTTAAAGGTACTGGTGACCTTAAAATTACGATAGATGAGGGGTATAATCAATATAGAGTCCCTAAAGCAGTGAGAGAGTCAGTTAAAAAGAACTTATATAAAATTAAGAAATCAGGTGTTAATATGACCATACCGAATATGTTATTGGAATCCAAATACGTAGGTATTGAAATAATAGAACAAATCAAAGATTTCTGTGATAGTAAAAAACAGATAACCGAAAGTAGTACCCCGACAAATAAGCAAGAAAATATTACATATATTTCTTATGGTGGTTTAAAGGGTTATGAATGGGTAATTAAATCATTGGTCTAAGGTAGGTACCTTAATTGGTTTTGGGGCTATTGAGTAATCAATATGGTAAGACTCGGGCATTGTCTCATAAAAAAAATCTTGAGCCCTTTCTACTGAACTTGCGGTAACCTCCATAATTGGTTTACCATTTTTACTTAGGACATACGTCGGTATTGTGATATCACTCATAATGTTTTTGTTTTAAAGTGTAAATATAGTTAAATTATTTCCCTGAACAATATTTTCCCGAACATTTTTTTTCACCGTTTAGTCCTGGCATCTTTCCTTTACATACTTGTACTGCGTAACCATTAGCGTATGCGGATGGATAAACATCATACTTCGCCTTTGCCGCGTTTTTACCACGAGCACATAAAGTAGTGTTTCTCTTCTTAGACTTCTTCTTCTTAGACTTCCTCTTCTTAGACTTCTTCTTCTTAGATTTCTTTTTTTCGAGTATTACTCTCCTAATGATTTGTTCTAATTGTTCTTCGGTTAAACTAATTTTTCTCATTTTTTATTAACTATTTGAAATTGTAATTCCCTCTTATATGTGTTTATCGACCTGTCAGTACTTACTTTAATGTCTACAAAATATTCGTTGGGTATCTTATCAGTAGTGTCAAATATGAAGTAATACCCGTCTGCCGTTCTGTTAATTGATGTCCAATCCTGAACTTGCACTTCAGTACTACCTTCTTTAACATACACTCTATAAGAACATTCAACTTGTTTTAATGTTTCATTGGCGGTATATGCTTTTTTAAGTGTGACGTTGACCTTACGAATATCAGTATTCAGTATTTTTTCATTCTGTAATATTCCATTAAAGTCAAACCCATATAATACAGGTTCCTCAGTCCTTGTCCCAATAGTGAAGTAATCTTGGTTTTTAAGTAACACAAACTCATTCTCCACTGAAGGGATATCTTTACCCTCGTATGAAAGTTCACTCCAATTATCGTAATACATACAAGGTGCATTTGTCGATGTTATTGCAGATACCGTAACTTCATAAACTCCGTTAGATTTACTACATGCGGTTAACGTTTGAAGTATATTACTACTTTCATCCACAATTGTAACTACAGGATTATTGTCTAACACAATTGGGTTACCGTTTACATATGTGTAAAGATAAAGTTTATTATCCTTACCTTCATAAAAAGTGTACCTATCATCTTGGATTAAATCATTATAATTTGTTTCCAAAAATGGCTCATAAAAGGTTTGTGTGTGTCGAGAAAAGAAACCTACAGAATAATTTTCAGTCATTCCCGTAATATTTTCAACCTCAGGAACAAAAGCAATACCCCATCCTGATGTACCGGTGATTGAACCTGATAATATCCCATTAATTTCATCGGTCATGTCAAATTCAATATCTTCATTACCAAATTCAAAGTGTTGAGTATCGACTATAGTCAACCCACTATAATTTAATCCTGAAGTGGACCCTGTTTGTGAGTTAGTATTATCATACAACCCATTAACTGACCAATTTTTAATTGTTGTTCTTTGGTACCAATTTACGGGTCTATCTGAAAATGATTTATTACCCTCAAATACGTCATTAACGTTATAGTAATCGTCACCAACACCCTCGTCCCATGTCTGTGAGTCACCTGTTGAACCTGAAACTTTAGGTATTCTAAATAATATTAAATCAAATGATGTTGCTCTTCTTCTACCGTTTGACCATGTTGAGTTTAATAACTCCTTATCAAATGAAGACGTATTAGTCATCCTTAATGTATGAGTCATATCACTTGTACATCCTGTTGAAATAGTGTTATTGGAAATTTTACTTTCCAAGTTTTCTAAATCCACATCAAAAATAAAACGTGAATAACCCTTAGGTCCCGATAAGTTATCTACCCTACCAAAGAAAAGTTCAACAATGGGGTTTCTACCTGTGTTTGTATATGAGTTAAAGATTAACGTATCATTACGTTTAAAGTATGACTTGTAAATTGACATTATTCGTTTTTACTATAAATACTTAGTTTATACGAATATTCTTATTTAATATTTTAGTACTTGCGTCTACTAGTTCTTTTAGTAGGTCACTTACTTGTGTTCCGTCAGAACTTGTAGGTACGGGTGGCATACCAGGTAATGGGTGTACGTGAGTTGCCAAAAATCTAACTATTAATTCAATTAAGACCATGAGTTCTTCACCCCTTACAACTGAAGATGTTTTAGGTTGAATTTCATCAACCAGCTTAGTTTGGTCAATCCCATAGATAGTGTTTTCTAAATTTATTTTTGATTTAGAAGGGTTATTGGCATTATGTGATAATAAATATAATTGATTTGCACCCATAATACCCACAGTATTTTCTTGATTTAACACCCGTTTAGGTCTAAACAGGTTCTTTTTAATCTTAGTTGGTACGTTGTCCTTACCTTTTTTATCATAAACTAAACCAAATCCCCTCATATTAGTTGTGAATTTTGTTGGTTTAATTAACATGTATAGCGAGGTCAAATTTAGGAAAGGTATGGGGTTGGTATTATCCCTATTATCTTTATTTGCTCGGTAATATAAAGGAAACTGATTATTAATTAGTAATCCGTTTTCCATTCTACCGTTCATAACATTTTTAATGAATTTATTCACTAACTCAGCTAACTGTATAGTGTTTAAACTATTAAATTGTTCTATGTGTTGTATTCTCTTAAAGGATTCTAAATCTGTATTATTCTTTATAGAACTAGCCATAGTTGTTCCCGAGACATCATCAGGTTCTAAGTTATAGAGGATAATTTGACCAGTAAACGCACTAAATTGATTCTCAGGGTTGAAAATCTCGTACTCTATTAGTTTCTTGGTCTGTAAGTCCTCATTAACTATGGTATACTTAGTATCCACATCACCATACTGTTCAATTGTTTGGTAATTACTTAACTGAACAAATGCTCTATTATTTTTTGCTACGGGTATTTGTGTTCTATTAAAGTTGGTATGTTTACCAGCTCTTAATAAAAGTTCGTTATCCTTTAAAACCACATCGACATTATTCCTACCCATTAATGCGATATCTTGAGGCTCAGGATATACTCCATAAGTTTGTGGGTTAGAAACCTCACCCGATATATCTTTAATTGGTTGTAGTCTTTTATTTCTTGCACCTGAACTTAAAAAAGTTTTAGCACTATCGGCATCTTCTTGTTCAATTGTAGTTGGAGATGAGAATGGGCCTTGTACGTAGTATTGACCCTTTAATGTCTTATCATTTGGGTTGGTATATAATACGTGAACATACTCGTTCTCTTTTGGTACTTGGTATAAAAAATAAGGTATTAACGGTAAAAATACGAAAGGGTCTTTCTGTGTCCACTTATCCTTATCTTCGTTCCAATTAGGAATGGAGTTTAACCTATTGGTTATGTTTTGGTCCTCAGGATAAACCCTAACTCTACCGAGCATAAAGGGGTCATTAGTATCCTTTACTAACCCTTGATAGACAACTTGTCTATAATTTGCCGGCAATTCATTTTTAGAATTATCTATGTTACCTTGTATTGCCATTTTTAATTACCTCTTTTTTTATACTCTTTTAAGATATTATTATACAAGTTTTCTGTAGAATCTAAATGGTGTGTCAATTTAACCAACATAGTTTTAGTTTCCTCAAAGTCCTCCGATAGAATCGTTAACACTTCTTTTAAATCGTTATTACTTTTACTTTTAAAGTTACTAATAATGTCTTTTACTTTTTCTTCTTCCATATTAATAAGATTTACCACTGGCCTTTACTGGTACTGTGGTACCACCTACAACCGCTAATGGTGGTATAGTTATTTCAGTTTTACCATTTTCTTGCATTTCTTTATGTTGTCCATTAACTTGTGAACTCATAGACTGAATAAATAAGTTAGGTGAGCCGTCTGGCATGTCACCAGTAGGTATTCCTGATTTTTGTAATTCTTCAATAATGTTAGCTAACGTTCTCGTCTCCGACATACCGGGTAAAAACTTAGCAAGTGATAAAGTAAACGCAGGTAAACCTAAATTAAGTTGACTAGCTGCTAAACTCAATAGTTGTAATAATTCATCGACAACACTTTTACATTGTCTCCAATCAGTCACTAAATCTGCGATAATAATAACTGCATTGATTATTGAGAAAATCATTCTTACCTGTGCGTTTTTCGCTTCACGAGCAATACTTTCAATTAGTGTCATTACTAAATTACTTAAATTCTTTTTGATTTCTTTAAATAATTCTTCAACAAAAATGGCACCAATTTTACTCATTAATTCCACTATAAAATTCTTGAAGTATACTAAGAAATCGGCAAGTGTATCTATCTTATCGGCAATTTGATTTTGTACCGATTTAAAGGCAATCATAACACCTAGCAGGTTTTTAGGTGATAATAGCGCTTGTAGTATTGCTTTCGGAATTATACCTAATAAATCAAATTTTATCGAACCTTCGAGATTAAGACTTGGTAACAATAATTTCCACTCCTCATTATTTGAAAGGTCATCAACCAATGACTTAAACGCCTCCATTTTTTTAGTTTCGTTATCCTCACTTCTCACGTCTTTAATACCACTAATAATTGCTCCCGTATCGATAGGTAGTTTCACATTATCACAATCAGTGAATTCAGTAACACCCTTTTGTATGTTTTCTATTTCATTTTCAATTATACGAAGCTCATTATCAGTTAGTTCAAAAAAACTATCGTCTAAATTATCTGACACCGACAATTTGGCTATACCTGAAACATCTATCTCTTTAGTATTATCAAAACAAAGACCTAATATTCTTTGTAATATTTTTTCAAATTTAGATTGTTCTCTTTCCGTATCTATATCGATTTTTAAATCTACTGAAACTGCACCTGTAAGATTATTCATTATGATGGTAATTAACTCATCTAAATCAAAAAGACTAATAGATGTGTAATAGTCTTGTAAGAACTGAGTTATACTCTTAAACCCGTTTCCTGGTGATTTAGGAGTTACCTTATAGTAATCACCAAAGTTACCATTATTATCTTGGTCAACGTATTCAATATCAAATATCTGGTTATTAGATGCCCCAATATAACTTGAACCGTATTGGTTAGAAAATGGTACACCTAATGATTGAAGTCGATTATATAACTCACGATTCATTGAGTATGGTACACTACCATTTGGTGTTGTATTTTTTTCAAACAGTAATTGTGTAGTTTCCCCATCTGGGTCTTCATATAGTTTCTTATATAAATCGATAGACGGAACTCTAATATATAGTGGTTCAGTTGTGAATTCTTGTTCTTCCGAACACCCTGCAGCGGTAATTATCTCCTGTATGAATAATTCTTGAATTCTGTTTTTAGTGTTAAGTATTGTTTGATTATATATGTTAAATAACTCATCAACACCTTTATTTCCACCACCTTTAGATGATGAAATCATAAAAATCTCAGTCAATTGGTCTAACTGATTCTTGGCCTTATCTTGTAATTGTTTTTTTTTCTCGGCAGTGAAACCGTCGACGGTGTTACCCCACTCATTTAAATTACTAAATGATTTATCTTTAGACTTTTCAAAATTATCCGCAGATGAGTTTTTCTTAGCAATCGCCTCGTTTTTTCTCGTCTCAATGGTTGTTTGATACGACTTTATCTTAGACTTGGCATTTTTGTAATCATTTTCAGTATCTAAACCCATGGTGTATAATTTAGTCTAATTTATAACCTTCGGTATTTCCTTTACTGGTATCAGAATCTTTTTCAATCAGTGCTGAGAGAACATCATCATCCATATCTGAAATGTTAAATGACTCCTCCGAAGTATTTTGTGATTTTTCCCAAATAGAAGACTGTAATTTTGATAACGAAAGTTTTTTCTCGATAGTGTCATTAATAATCTTCTGTTGTTCTTTAATAACGGGACCTATCACTGGCATGTCTTTAGGTTCTTTTAACATTGCCAGCATCTTGTTTTGTATCCTTACTGCAGTACTTCTTTGTTCTACAAGTTCATTGTAGATTTCTTGCATAAGACTCAAAACTGAATCTTTATTTAAGACTATTTCTTTTTTTTTCGGTCTTCCCATTACTTATAAATATCTTTGTAACAAATTTTATATGTTGTTGATTTTATTAACCAAATCGTAATATAATGTTTTGTATTTTTTCATAGAGGTTCTAATCTCTTTAGTTGTCAAATTAGTCATCTCCCTCAATGAAAGTAATATGATATTTTTATTAAACTTATTGTTGTCGGTTCCAATAAAAATAGTTTCATAGTTTTCAAAAAGTTCAATTAGTGCATAACCCAACTTTACCTCATTTTTATTTAAATTTGTCTTTTCTATATATTCCTCCATTTCATTTAAAAAGTGTTTTATAACTTTACTTGGTTCAACAATATCATGTTCTATATGGTATATTAAATCAGGTCTACTTTCTAATGATGACGATATATCTTCGTAAGATATCTTTCTATTTTGGTCTTTTTGGTCCTTAATAATTTGACCCATTAAGTAATTCTTACAAATTGTCCCAAAATAAGAATATGCTTTCTTACCTTTTGCTGGTTTAAACTTATCTACTTTAGTTATCAAGAAAGAATGTGTATCTACGTGAATTTCTCTAAAATCCATACCTTTACGATAGAGTTTATATCTTCTAATAATCGACTCAATCATTTTATCTAAAGGTGCTTTTAGAAATTCGTTATAAATTTGGTTCTTTTCCGTTGATGTAGATGCGGAAAGAAACATCCTAACGGCTTTCTCTTCCCTTACATCAAAGTAGTTACTCCCCGGCTTCGGTTTCCTACCCCTTTTTTTAGGTGGGGTAGGAGACTGAGCGGTAGTATTTCCAGATACAGACATTAAACAGAAACTGGTTCATACTTTATGTTTCTATCTTCAATAAAGAAATGTTCTTTTTTGGCGGTATCTAACCAAAATCTAACTTCATCTTCAGTAACTCTATTTGTACCATTTTTATAATTCCAAAATATTGAACCTTCTCTCATATTAAGGTGTTTATAACCAATTCTAGGTATGGTCATAAGTTTAACAGAATTATATGTCAATCTTAATAAGAATTCATATACAAAAGTAAGTTTCAGTGATGGTTTAAAACCACCTGATTCTTGATAAGTGTCTTTTTTAATTACCATACCTGCCGATTGGAAGTTTTGATAATCTAATAAAACCTCATTAGTTAAGAAACCAATTTCTGTATTCATCGATGCTGCAAAGGAAGCTTCGTTGGTAAATCCTGCGAACGTACCTTTATCATCAACATCGACCACTAATGATAAAAACCCATTTACGTTTGGATGTGCTTCGATGTATGTCTGTACATTTTTAAACCATATCGACGCGTATTCATCATCGAACTCTAAGAATGATACCCATTCAGATGTTGATTTTTCAACCCCTAAGTTCATTTGAGATGCGAAGTCTGTTTGACCTTTATTTTCCACCATATTAACTGTGAGTCCACTAAAGTCAAATTCATTTAGTATCGAAACTAAAGACTCTTCATTGGAGTGTACTAAAACTAACTCCTTTGGTTGTGATGATTGGTTTTTAATTGATACGATTGCGTTCGTAAACAATTCCATAAAATTTTTGTGTTTTGAACTCGCTATTGGGAGTACTACTGATATATCTTTCATATTTATTCTGTTTCTTCAAGTTTAAGTTTATCAATTTGCAATTGGAATGATTCCATTCTTATATTTAAGTAAGATGTAAACATTGAAACCACTTGTGTGTCAAATTCTTCAGATTGTTGATACTTTGATGCCGTTTCATATCCTGATTCATAAAGACCTTCAGAAATGTTGTCTTCTAACCAATTCTGAGTATATTCAGCAATTATGTCTACCATGTTATTTAACTCGTAAGTCCACACCCCATTTGTGTCTGACATCCACTCAGGTTTCATATTAGGTACCTTACCGATTACAGGTGTACCACAAGCCATACTTTCAAGAGGGTAAGTTCCTAAACCACTAATGTCATCAACCCATACGGAAACAAATGATTCTTGTAGGTTAGTTACAAATTCTTCTTGGTTTAATCCTCTCATATCACGGAAAGTAATCCATCTAAACTGTGGGTACTTTAAGTAAAATGCTTTGATTATTTTCATAGTATCTCTTTGGTCACGAGTGTGAATAGAGATAATAGGTTTTGCGGGGATACTCTTTTCAGTAAAAATTTCAGGAATTAAGGGTGTAATCACATCAAGGGTAGTGTTCTTCATGATATCACCAATAAACTTTTTTTGTGTTTCTGAAGTGGTAATACATTTAAGGAATCCGTAACTTGACCAATTCATACCTGGTTGTATTGTCTCTAACATATAGTCATATGCTTGACACAGAACAATTTTACCACAAGGTAATTGTTTGATTTGGTCCATTACGTGTCCGTAAAGTTCTGGTATTACTACAAAGTCTTCAGGTGTTATTTGAAGATTTTGTCCTTCTATTGATTGATGAGTTATCTCCATATATTCTTCACCCATCCATGACCCCACACCTGTGTAATCATTAGATTCATGTAAAATAATAGGATTAAATCCATTATTTTTTAATGTCATTGCCATTTGATATGTGTATCTAATACTGGCTTTTGCGTTACCTTTGGTGTCTTGTACCATTAGGTAGATTCTAGATGTCTTATCTCTTAATTTTTCTATAGAGAGTTCGACTTTTTTAATTGTTTCTTGGTCCATTAGTCTATATATTTTATAATGTTATGTCTTAATAATGTATTAAAAGCAATACGAAAGGGAATACTTGTATTTTTTGAGTTATGTACCCCTAAATTGTCATCCATTTCTTCTCTTTCTGTTAAAACAACTTCAATCATTGTTTTTATTACTTCATATTTAATTATTGAAAACTGTTGTAATGTATTTTCATCTTCATTTTCAGATTCGTTTTCTTTTTCACTCGGAGTTGCTTCTCTTAATTCCACAAAATCTTCTAATCCTGCTAAATCAATGTAGTAAGTATGTCCTAAAAATTCTATCATAATAAATTTAGTTTTGTATATAAATCTTTAAATTCCTTTAATGTTTCTATTTCGAAATCACAGGACACATTTTCATTATATGTTGTTTTATATTTTATTGTTTTGTACCCATAATCAGAATCTAATATTTGAGGTTGAGTTGATATTATCACGTCAACATCTTTTAGTATATCCTTTTCTGTGAATTGGTTATAAAATGAGACTTTCTCAAACATACAACCAAATTTAGATAAGAAAAATAATGTCGCCGGTTTAGATTTCTCAATTTCGTTAGATACTATTATTAATTCGTGTTTTTCTCTTAAATCCTTATATATTTCATTTAATACATGAAAAGTAGCGGTTTCAGTTGATTGTGAATGTCCAAATATATTCATCGGAAAGTCCACGTAGAAAAACTCCATAAGACGCTCTTCATCAGGAAATACAAAGTGTTGACTTAATGTTGTAGATGTAATTGGGAGGTTTAGCTTATATTCAAAATCCTCTTCATCTTCACCCTTTATGTAGTCATCAATGAAAAATTTTTGATAAACCTCCTCAGCCTTACCAAAAGTATTTCTCAACACACCATTAACTTCAATTGCTATTTTCATCGTATCTTTTTAATATTTTACTAATTAATGGGTTTCTAATTATGTCTTCATTTTCAAATGTGAACGTACCTACTTGAGGTAAGTCTGAAAAACGATTGTATGCATCATAAAGACCTGATTGAGTTTTATCTTTGTATCTGTCAGTCTGGTCAATATCACCCGATATAAAGAACTTACTATTAAAACCTATTCTTGTCAATAATAACTTCATCTGTGATGGGGTGGAGTTTTGTGACTCTTCAAAAATTAAGATTGAATTATCAATATTCATCCCCCTCATATATGCCAGCGCAAATACTTCAATCACGTCATGTTCTTTTAGTTTCTCTCTGGCACTCTTACCTACAATTTTATTTAGTAAGTAATAAGACGGAAAGATATAAGGGTCTAATTTTTCTTCTAAGTTACCAGGTAATGCCCCTAATTTTTCTTCAGCTTCTACTGCCGGTCTAACGATGATGATTTTTTCATATGAGTTATTTTCATCCAATAATAATTGAACCGCAGCACTCATAGCGACATACGATTTACCAACACCTGCAGGACCTGTACAAATAGTGATTTCACTATCACACAGAGTTTGATAATATTCCTTTTGATTTTCAGATAAGAATTTCTTTCTTGGTGTCTTACCAATAATATCACGAATAATTTCTTTACGTGACATTTTAGAGGTGTTATCTACTTTTTTTCCTTTTGTTGCCATTAATTTTTTTAAAATAATTTTAAGTAGTGTTTAATACACTAAACTAAGATATAAATTAGTAATAAAATAATGAAAGTAACCCTTTGTGTTGTTACGATATTGCACGACCTTTTAGTTTAGACCAGTCTTGTTCAGGTCTAACCTCTAAGTTTGTTTTCCAAGCGGCTTCCAATACATTCATATTAACACCCACTTCATTTGCCATACTCATAAGTGCATTGATATCTTTTGGGAAACAAGTTCCACCAAACCCAACTTTACCGTCAGGGCCAGGTACGTGAAGGTGTGAGTCACCGACTCTACCATCAGAGGTAAAACCATAAAGGGCGTCTTCCCAATTTACACCGACTAACTGAGCTAAACGGTAATATTCGTTCATAATTGACACTTTAGTGGCGAAGTATGTGTTATTCATATATTTGATAAACTCAGCGGTTTTAGAGTCGGTATGAATGAAATGTCTATTCATGAACCTACCACTGAAAAGTTCCTCAACTTTATTAGTTAATTCTCTGTCACCACCAAATATAACTCTTGCCTGTGTTAACATATCTAACTTAGCTGTTCTCTCAGTTAAAAACTCAGGTGAGAACACTATATTTAAGTGTGGATACTTTTGAATTAATTGTTCTGTAGTACCAGGTAATACCGTTGACTTGATAATATATATGGGTCCCTCAATAGATTCCTCAAATACCTTTTCAACATATGATAGGTCTTGTTTTCCGTCTATATTCATCGGCGTTGGTACACAAACGAATATGAAGTCTGATTGGTGAGACTCTTCTTTTGTATGTGTAGACTTTAGAGGGTCTACATCATAAATTCTTATTTCATTAGTTGGTGAGAAGGCGAACGCTTGTGACTCACCAACGAACCCATTACCTATAATCCCTACTACTTTTTTCATGATAAATGATTTGTTTGTAACATAAATTCCGCTAAATCAAATTCAAACTGAGTATCAATATCAACAGACCTTTTTCTTGGCATAAAATATCCCTTAGTTTGACCTATATAATAATTTTTATTTTCTTTTAATTTTTTTGTCCAAGAACCATATATTGCACCGTTAGGTCTATATATGGTTGGATGGTCTTGACTACGACTATTACCATTTTGCCATGGATTGGTTTGGTCATAATCTTCTAATATGTTATTGTTTTTCACTACCAAACCTAATGTTGGGGGGAACTCCATTTCTGTGTATGAAAGCACTGAATCGTCATCTTCTTTTAGTAGTTTTGAAGACTTAACAAAATCTTCAGATATTTTCATAGGTGATGTAGGTAAAGTTAACCATGTTTGGTCATAGTCATCATCTAAAAAATACATAACAGTATCAATTACTTTAGATGTGTCCGTAGCTAATTCTAAAGGTCTTTTAATTACCTCTAAAACTGTTGATGAGTAATTATTCGATACGGTATCGAGTATTGTATCATCATCAGATGTAAATATTACTTTATCAAACATATTAGATTTTAGTACTGCGTCTATAGTATAAAAAACTAATGGTTTACCATTTAGAGGTTTAATATTTTTACCTGGTAATCTTTTACTCCCTCCTCTAGCGGGTATAATACATAATCTTTTCATTTTTATTTTTTTCTTTTTGCGTTTATTTTTTTATGTAAATTGGATAATACAATATCTTCGACATCATATTCTAAAAATTCTGATAACTTTTTTATTTCTTTTTTATCTCCACTAAAAAACTTTTCAAAATTTATGATAGTTAAATTTACAATATTTTCAGACAATTTTTCCGTTGAATAGTGATTAGACACTTCTTCATCAATATTGCTATTATTTATTTTTTTTTGAAGAAAGAAATCTTGTGATTTATGACGTTGTCTACTTTTAATTAAATCATCTAAATTACGTTCAACAACTAAAACATTATCATAATTATATTTTTTTAAAAGTTCTAAAAGTTTTTCTCGTCTAAGTTTTGTAAAAATTTCATTAGATATAAAATGGTTATCAAATTTACTATAATATTTTAATATGTTTTCGCAACCATTGTTTACGGTTTCTCCAATATATAAATCAGTATGTTTATCTTTACTACCTGCATAATATCTACCTTTATAATTAGGAAGCGTAGGAAAAACAATTTGTTGCAAAAATGTAGAGCCCGCTTTATGGAATCCGATATGTATTTTTTTACTCATAACAAAATAATTTTTCAAAGGTATCCATAATTGATTTAACTTTAGTACGTTTAATGTGTCTACCGTCATTTTCATAACTACCTATTAAATCACTATTAACTATTTCATATGACGGCATATATTGTACATTTTTAAATTCATCTATTACTTCTAGAGTGGCGATGTGTTGGGAAGATTTTGCTTTATTGGCTAAAATGAATCCACTTAATTTTTCTTGTCCTGAGGCCACTAATGGGACAGGTGAGACTGAAATTATGATTTTAATATTAGGATTATGTTTTTTCAAAATTTTAATACTATCTCTAAGTTCTTCTTTAACTTCTTCTACGGATAAATTAAAAAATTTATGATTTTTTTCACCCTCTTTGGTATTAATCCATGGCGCAGCGTAAAAGGCACATTTATCATCTTTATTACCCCAAAACTCTGTTTGACCTAATGTGATAATTATTACATTAATTTCTTTTAAAACTTTAGAAAAACTATCATGCAAATCATTCATGTTACGAATGTAGTTATTTTTATTACCTAACTTATATGGTTCTAATTGAGGTCCTTTTATATATGGATGTCTAATATCTCCATCAAAATCCCACACGGACTCTTTTGGATTCCACGTATCAGGTTCTAATGAAAATTTAAATATTTGTTTTATATTTTTTATATTATATACCTGACCCCACATCGGGTTTGAAATATTATATTTATTCTGATTTAACCACAATCTCAGCTCTTCAGCAAAACACGAACCAATGGTTGTTATTTTTGTTTCTTTATTTAGTATTTTCGTAGTTTTATATCCATTAGTAATATCAGATATTTGAATATCTTTTTTTGGTTTTTTAGGATATTTTTTATCCTTTAATTTTTCAATAACATATCTTGCTCTTCGTTTCTTAAACATTTTATACTAATTTTTTAAAATTATAATAACCCATTTTAATATTACTTAATGAGTATTCTGATTCACTACTAATTAATTCGTAGTTTTTATCCTTAAAGTCTTTTATTAAGTCGACTTCCTTAAAGAGTAGTCCATTTAGAAAATCTTTTTTATAATTTTCTGCCGATTTCGTGCTCTCACCTAACTTAACCTGAAGAGATATATAATTTGGTTTAATGTCTTCAGTCCATATTTTTAATACTTTAGTGAAGTAATCATAATTAGGAAAATGTTGTATAACTGCATGGGAGAATATAACATCAGGTTTGGGTCCAAGATATTTGAACTTTTCTATGTCTTCATCAACTAATTGAGTGTAAGATATACCAACGGCATAATCTAAAGCGGATTCTATACTATGTTCAACAAGGTCCACTACACAAACATTAAAACCTTTATCTAATAGCACTTTAGATAATAGTCCACCTCCACAACCCCAATCCAATACGGTCTCTACATTATCATACAATGAATTATCTAAAAGATTTTTATTAACCCTTTTAATTATTCTTTGTTTCTTTGATTGGTCCATACTTTTAGTGATGTGTCTCCAGCCATGATTAGTAGATGACCATATATTTTTTATACTATACATTAATATCTTTTTTTAGTAGTTCTACCATTTCATTTATCGGTAGTACTGAATCTGCATCCGAATATGATAATGGAGGATTAGGGTGTGCTTCTGCAAATACTCCATCATAGTTGAAAATGTCTACAGTTTTAAAATATCTCGCTGCTAGTGTGGGATTACCACCCATTCTACCATTTGGTTTAGGTAATTGAGCTGAGTGAGTAACATCAAAGATAACCTTATCAAAATGTTCTTTAAGGTAGTCCACATTTGAAAAGTCAACGATGAACTGTGAATACCCAAATGCACTACCTCTTTCAGTCATCCAAACTTGAGCGTTAGGGTTAGTTTCTTTTATTTTATCAATCCCTTTAACCATATTTTGTGGGTTCATCCATTGTCCCTTTTTTATGTTTACAATATCAAAGAACTTAGCACACTCAACTAATAAATCTGTTTGTCTACATAAAAACGCGGGTATTTGAATCACGTCAACTACACCTGATAATTTTTCAACCTGTCCAACTTCGTGTACATCAGTAGTCACTTTTAAGTTAGGAAAGTCTTGTTTTAACTTTTTAAATATTTCAATCCCTTCCTCTAGTCCTGGACCTCTTTTACCAGTGATTGAACTTCTATTAGCCTTATCGAATGAGCCTTTAAAATAAAAGTCCTTATCTTTTAAAATTGGATATACTTTGGATAGTACCTCGTATGATAACTCATAGTTTTCAAGACTACACGGTCCTATGATGTATGTTTTATTATTCTTCATATTTTTTAATTTTATTAAGTGTGTTTATAATATTTTCTTTAGTTTCATTTGTAGGTTGTTTAAATGGTTTTCTATCGTTCTTAATAAAACCTAAATGTTTCAATGAAGTTCTCATGGATAGATGCCACCCTGATGTCATAAAAGTCTCAAATAAAGGGGTTTCAATTTCATTAATAATTGTTATACATTCATTTATGTTATGGTTCTTATAATTTAAGAAAAATGACTCCTCTAATTTAGGGAAAAAAGAACCTACACCTGTTAAGTATGTTGTTGCACCGTGAGGATATAACCCCCAAAACCTTTTCATACTACCACCTGCTACTATAACCTCAAAATTTTCTTTTGGTAAATTAGTCGTCGAATGCATTAGATTTGAAGCCTCTTCCTTCATACCAATAAAACCGTCTATATTACTAAGTTTTTCTAACAGTGGTTTACTGTACTCATACACACCTCCCATACCTTTTCTTAGGAGGTTTCCGTGGACTAAAACGTCGAATTTACTTATACTGCAAATTTCTTCAAAGTATTCACAAATCTGTTCATCATCATAATATCTTTCAGGAAATAATATCAATAACGAAATCTCATTACGGTCCTCTGAATCACATATAGTATTCATTAACTCAATTTCTTCTTTGATGTGTTTAAGACTAAGAGGTGGAAGTCCTAATATTTTTTCACCCTGAAAATTATTAATTACACATAAATTTAATGACCTTATTTCTTCGGTTGAAAGTAAATTATACTGTGAAGTACCAGCAGTTGTCATTACAATTTTACCACCGTTCGTTTTAATATAGTTTAAATAATTAATTGTGGAGTCTAACTCTAAATTTTCATCATCATCAAAAGATGGTGGGATAGGGTAAACCGGATTTTTATATCTTATCATATTTCTTCTATTCTTTTTGTTTTATCACATATTAGTAAATCATATGCGGGTTTCTGACCAACACTTAATTCATGATATTTACACCCCCACGTATCAAGTTGATTTTTAGTGATATCAAACCAATCTTTTTTTATAACCGAACCTCTAGCGGTCCAATACTTAATGTGGTGACCTTCATCATATAGTTTATTAATTTTTTTTATATTATCCACTATTGGTAACGCTAAGTTATAATCTCTATTGTCTTTATAATAGCAAATAGTTTCATCAATATCCACAAATATCTTCATTTTAATAATTTTAAGTAATTTAATTTTATTAGTTCTTTTATTAGTTTTCTCTCGTAGGAAAAGTTATGACAATTACCAACAGACAACTTCTTTTTCCAATAATGGGGGGAAACATTTTTATTTTCATCGTGCAGGTGAAATCCATAAATTGTGGGTTTATACCCCTTATTTATGTAATAACATATAGCACTTAACCCAACGGATGGTTCTCGTGTTTTCATTTTTAAATCGATATTTAATTTATTAATAATATTAATTTTAAATTTTTTAAAATTATCAAACCTATTAACTTGTTTAAATGTACAACTTTTATCGAAAACTTTATAAAAATCATTATCATTTATATTAAAATCACTACATATGACTTGATTTTTAATTGATGGTAAAAAATCTAAGTCTTCATTTTGTTTAGGTGTGTTCTTTACTACGTGAGAATTAACAAACCTAATGTTGGTTTTAGACCCAACATAATCTTCATAATTAGATGTGGGTGCCCTATTAAATCTAACGACAACATCGAAACTATTAATTTTATCACCTAATTTATTCTCTAACATTACATCTGAAGACCCAATTATTATTATACTCTTTTCTTTCAACATGTTAGGTATTTCTAAGTTTATGTCTATCTAAAACCGTTTTGTGTAATTCACTCATATTCTGTCTTGCAGATGTTGAGACAGAACCCTTACCTTCACTTTCGTGATGAAAATAAACAAATAAACCTTTGGGTATTCTCTTACCTTCATATCCTGCGTCCATCATTTGAACCCATAAATCATAATCAACCCATCCTTTCATTTCAGTATTGTACCCTTCAATGGATTCATAAGCTTCACGTGAGTACATTGAACTATTAACTATGAATGGACCTTGTAATAGTCTCTCTTGTGACCATTCAGGTCTTTTTTCTAATCCTTTCATCTCACCGGCATGTACTGTATCACAATATACAGGGCTAATTTTTGGATTGTTTCTAATAATGTTAACACCCGTTTTGAGGTAACCAGGTAAAATCATATCATCGGCGTCTAATGGTAGTATATATTCACCCTTACCTTCTTTTACCGCAATGTTACGTGTATCAGATACACCAGTATTTTCTTTATGTATTACTTTAATAGATTCATGACCCTCTAATGTTTTTAGTTTTAGTAAACAGTATTCGTCATCAGACCCATCATTAACTATTACCACTTCGAAATTAGTGTAATCCTGATTAAAAACTGAGTTAAGACATGGATTTAACATCTTAGCATAGTTATAGATTGGCATTGCTAAAGTAACTAATGGTTCATTCTTCTTAACCGTCTTCTTATTGTAAGTCGTAGGAAGTATTACGGGTAAATTGTCTTTGTGTGTGTTCACGAATTGTTGTCTATTCAATTCCCACTGGTCATTAGTCATACCAACTGACTTATGTGTAATTCTAATATCGTAAAACACACCAATCATCACACCCTCTAAAAAGTTTCTAAAGCAAAAATCCACCTCATAGAAGTGAAAACCTTTAACGTCCTCATCGAATCGAGTCTTTAAAGTGGGTTTGTTAACCGCCATAAATAAACCATCAACGAGTACCGTTTGGTCTAATCGATTACCTTTTGGTTCACTGTACTTAGACGTCCATTTTTTACCTTCGTGCTCATGATTAACAACACCATACATCTCTGAGGGTATTTCCCACCACCTACCTGATTTTGGCATGTATTTAGTACCCGCAGCGCCGATAATACCATAATCGGGATTTCTTTTAAAATGTTTTAACACTTTGTTACCCCAATTTTTTTTCTCGAAATAGATGTCATCATGACAAAGCACAACAATATCATTCGTTGATTTCTCAAGAATGATATTATATGCTTCGGTAAGTGAATGAGTACCAGGGTTCTCAAAAGGTATCACTTCAACACCTCTTAACCCACATGATTCCTCAATGTATTCTCTAAATTTAGGGTCTATCTTTTTTGTACTATATCCTATTGTAATCATTAATCGTCAAATACTTGTATTGTTGTTTCTTTATCTGTTAGTGGTGTCCATTTACCGTTATATCGAGTAGCCCTTACAATATGGTTATCAATCCAATGGTAATTTCCTCCACGAGGTTTGTTCATTAATAAGTTATGATACTTATATCCGTGTTTTTTGAACCACTCTTCTGTGACTTCTCTATGTTCTTCCGAGCGAGAAGTGAAGAAGGTGATAATATGACCATTATCGTACCACTCATTTATCATATCAATTGAACCTTCATAGGGTAAACAACTTACCATTCTTTCTGGTTCTTCATTTGGGACATCATCGGTAATTGTACCATCGATATCAATAAGGTAATTTTTAATACCTTCGGGTAATGTTGGGCTTACTGTTTCCATATTAATTTCCTGTTGAACCAAATCCATTATCTCCACGGTCTTTATCGTCGACATTAAGAACTCTTTGTAATTCCACAAACTTACCTGACATTACAGGACATAGAACCGCTTGAGCGATTTTATCACCAATTTCGATGGTGTGTGCTTCATTACTTAAATTAATGAGGATGACCTGTATCTCACCTGTATATCCTTGGTCTACAGTACCTGGTGTATTTACCACCGATAATCCCTTTTTAATTGCCAATCCACTCTTTGGCCTGACTTGAACTTCGTAACCATCAGGGATATCTAAAAATAGACCTGTGGGTACTAAAAATCTTTCTAGTGGTTCAAGTGTGACCTTTTTGTTGGCTCTGAGGTCAAAACCTGAGTCAGTGGGGTATGCGTATGACGGTTCAGTATTTACTGACTTATATGAGTATCTTAATGTGGTTTTTGGTGATGAAGCTTCAATAAATGTTCTATTTAGTTCATCCATATCTAAACCCATTGAGTCTAGCATTTTTTGAGGGTTGTTCGTATCCATACCCCCTAATCCTTTTTTTAGGTCTTTTAACATTCTAAGACCTTCTGTCATATCTTTCATTCTTCCCATTATACTAAGTTATATATTTTATCTATTAATTTTGCAAGGACATCCACATCCTCATCACAATATTTGGCAATGGGGTCTAAACCACCTGTCTCCCAATATGTTTTGTGGACAATGTTACCAGTAACCTCACCTTCTTTTGGGGATGACACACCCATCGATACACACATAAGTTCTAAAGATGCCATAGAATAGTTATTTCCAAATTTCCATAACTCCATAGTGTCAACTGCCTTTATTTCCCACGGTTTGGTGTCGTATTGTGGTAAAAGGGATGGTGGTTTAATACCGTTAATTAACATTCTCTTTCCAATCATAGGGATGTCAAAGTTCTTAATATTATGACCACATAGATAAAAGTCCATTTTACTAACTTTATTTAGTAGTCCTTTAATGTCGTTTAAGACCTCAACCTCCTCATCTGATGAGAATGTTTGTGTGTGAACATCACCATTAGGTGTGTGAAACGCAAAAGACGCAACTATTATTTTGGCAAACTCAGGTATCAGTGCCGATTTATTATAAAACATTTCATCAATAGTACTATCTTCCTCTTCAGGAAATCTCTTTATAATCCATCCTTTATATGACTCAAACAATTTTGCAAGTTCGGGTCTATTCTTTTTTAGGGTTTTAAAATCTTCCTCAATCCCGACAGTTTCAATGTCGAAAAATAATAGTTTTGTCTTCGGTACGTTAATCATCGTGTTATTTCTTTATAAATTTCTGCTCTTGTTGCTGTTACAATATTTAAGTCATAAGTCTTAGAGACCGTCTCATAAAGTCTCTCACCTAAATCCTCAACCCATGATGGGTTAGTAATTAATTTTTTCATGAATTTAGACCAATCACTATGGTTTCTACTTTCTTTCACTAATAAAGCATTACCGTCAGTAAAGTTACCATTTTTAAGTGAATGTGTCAAATCAATTCCATAGGGTCCGATATCTGAAGCGATAATGGCTTTTTTATAAAAACCTGCCTCGATAACTTTTAATTGTGATTTGGCCCTATTAAATATGTGATTTTTAAGTGGTGCTAAAGACACATCGAAATTTGCGTAGTTTTTAGCATATGATGTGACAGGTTCGGTCCATACTCTATTGTAGAAAGGTTCTTCATCTAACGTAAAAGGTTCCTGACTATACTTTAATAAGAATTCCTTATGTTCAGGTGTTACTAAGTTATAGTTGTTAGTGAAAATCTTTTCATACTCTGCCCATACCGTTTCATGTGGTTTTATTGGACGTTGTTTTTGTTCATTAGTCTTAGGATTAATTTCAGTTACAGTACCTCTCGTATCGAAACCACAAAGATGTACACTATATTGGTCTTTTAAATCTTTCAATCTTGAAAAACTACCATTTAGTAACTTTAAATCTTCTAAGTGTGATGAACCACCTAACCAACCAAATCTAACTTTATCAGATGGTTTGGTTTCAGCATTAAATTGAGGTTCTTTTGGGTTAATCGCGTTTGGTAGAATAAAAACATTTTTATTATATTTTTTAATCTCTGTTGCGAATAAAGAAGTCGTTGTGGTAACATATCGAGCAACTTTTAAGTTGTCAATAATTCTAAGATGTATTTCATTTTTAAGAACTATATTATGTGCTGGGTGGTCCTTTGTTGGTAACCAATAGTCATCTAAATCCATGACCGTTACAACACCTAATTTATTTAACATCTTAACAATCTCTACGGATTGTCTAGGGTCACGACCAATTGACCTATGGAAACATACCATATCATATTGTTTCCAATAGTTTAAATCGTTAATCCTTGGCTCATAATCAATGTCCACATGAAAATCTTCAGGGTTTGATTGTTGTAAGAATATATGGGGTTCTACTGAACGAAATTTACCTACACCTGTACGGTCAGAAGGTAATACTAATACTTTAATTTTTGACATACTTTCACTTTTGATAAAAGTATAACACAAAAAAAAGAATAAGAAAAGGGGTTGGTTATTTTACCTTTTTGATTTTTGTTACTTTACCCTCAAAAACGTGCTTTCCCACTCTAAGTTGTAGTGTTTCATTTGTCTTTGAACCTCCTTCAGTTAACATCCCTGAACTTTGTAACTCTTCTCTGACAACATCCCTAACAGTGTCTCTAACAACGTCTCTAATCATTTGTTTAAGTTCTCCATTATTACCTGTCATTGTTTTTGACGGGTTAGTCTTAGGTGTCTCATTTATAGGTTGTGGGTTATTTCTACCCATTAGTCTTTGTGCACCTTCAATAACATCGTCAGATAATGTAGCACCACCACCACCGAAATTTGGTTGTTGTATTGGGTGTTCCATCATTAATTTCTTAATTTCATCAGGTAAATTAGAATTTTGAATTTTATCTTCGGTCACAGGTTGTTGTGACATTTGAGGTGAAGATGTTGGTTGTTGTGGTGCTTGTTGTAACATATCCTGTGGTATGTTATATTTTGCATCTATATTTTCAGACATAGGTAACTGAGATAAACCTTGTTGTCCTGGTTTAATATTTTCCGTGGCATCCATAATCTTTTTAGACATGGCTAATTTTTGCATTAAATCGTTATTCATTTTCGTTATTAAATTGTGCGTTGATTATTACTCTTGACATACTCTTGTCCCCATTAAAGTTATAGCCGGGTCTGGGAGATGTAAAGTTATCTAAGGTAGGTTTAAATGTCGTTATCTTATCTAACCTAAATAATCTCCACCCTGGTAAGGGTTGTTCACCTTTTAATGCGGTGTGAGACGCACCTTCCATGTCCCAACCTC